>Ga0209339_1000588_pt1 | contig 13605 bp, 10 predicted proteins | sample OlaalgELextract3_FD_187376 | JGI IMG/M metagenome (GOLD analysis project Ga0209339, IMG submission 187376) | Olavius algarvensis symbiont microbial communities from Tuscany, Italy - Type A ELBA extract 3 (SPAdes) (version 2) | ecosystem: Host-associated > Annelida > Digestive system >... | reverse complement strand
GACTAGGATGATGAAACTTGGCGTCCAGGTAGCGAAGGGATGTCACTTTCATGTCGTGAAGACAGAATGATGATATGTGGAATCGTTTTGAGACAATACCGGAACGTTACAGACGACAGACGTCATTCTCATGGCATATAGCCAACCGTCTATATAGATAGACGGTTGGCTAATAATAACGATAATAAATATTTGAGGACATGTAGAGACCACGATGAAAGGCCGGCCGGTGAGTATACGTAATCTTTGGTCTCAGTGAAAGCCTAGTCCAATAAGTGAAATGACCCATTGTCACTATTTGTTCAAAGGTGGAAACTACAACTGTCACTGCATACTAGAAGGGGTTAACATGGCAAGTGCGACGGCAGCTAGCCAGCAGTTGATGATTACTGGCGAGTACACGACACCGCGCTGTCGTCACGGTCCGCCGACAAGTCGTCGAGCACCGATTCCATCTCATCAGCCATGTCACACAGCAGCAAGTATGTCTACAGCAACAACATTTGTCAACCACCAAGTGAACAAGTATATCGGACTCGATACGATAAGCCCCCTCGCGCCGCCAGGTGCTGCCACCTAGCGAATGACTTAAAGGGACATTCAGGCCAAAAAAATGAATTAGCCAAAACTATACTCGCCGTGTAGTGTATGTAAACACAAGTCATTTTAGATAGTTAAATTAAATTTACTCAGCTTGTGTGGCAAGACTCAAAATCAATATGATATATAAAATTCATAATTTGAAATTTACCAATACTTGTATTACTGTACTACAATAATTTCAAAATCAACCATTTGTAAAATACTTTCCAAGTTATACAATAAATTTTCTCGATTACAGTAGAAATGCAGTCAAACACCCAAGCATCATGGCTGAAAAGTAACAGAAATAAAAGCAGAGTTAGTTTTAACTTAAACGCCTTATGATCACATTCATTAATTTATTGTATAAAAGTTGCTGTATTTAACCGCGTAAATGTATTTAACCCTCTTTACCCATTATTTTAAGAAGTCTGAATAACCCAGACCCATACTGCTAATGAAGAATTTCGCCAATAGTAAGATGTTTTACGGGTTCAAAGCCATTAGTGACCTTTTCAATATGTGTGACTAACTACCACATCGGACTGCAACGGACCATATGGGACCGCATCGGACCACATCCGACTGGATCGGACCCACACTGGACTGCATTGAACTCACATTGGACAGCATCGAACCACACCTGACCTAATGGGACCGCATCGGACCATATCAGACCACATTGGACTGCATCGGACCACAACGGACCACATCGGTTATCGGATCTGAACTAAGCACCTGGACCACGAAATGACCGCACAGAACCCATAAAGATTCATTTGCACCTCAAAAATGTCCGAGTTTTGATCACACAAACACATCTTGCGACCTAACCGACCCATGACTCCACGAAGCCGGTGATTTTTTTTTAAACTGGCATTAACCCGTACTCCTGACTCTATTCGACCCACGAGGCGGGGTCCTGACCCTAACCGACCCACGAGGCGGGCAATTTCGAGGTCAAGGTACTCAGTTCAAGTCCGATGCGGTCCGATGTGGTCCGATGCGGTAATCAGTCATACCGTTGTACAGAATATGTTAAATTTCCCGTCAGAAATCTGCCGTCATCATCCATCCGGGCGTCCATAAGCTGTCTTTGCTGTGGATCGGCTATCTGTAGCCACTAGATCGTCCGTGGTTCTCGGTGGATTCAGCAACTCAATGTACAACGGAGACAATTAAGTTAGTAAGTAAGTAAGTAAGTAAGTAAGTAAAAGATTAATGTAGCGCCGTATTAAAGAATCGGGGCGGCGTAGTTTGGTCCTTCTGCACACGTTCGCGATCACGTTTTGCTCCAAATCAAATTTACACCGTAACGTGTGTCGAAGAAAGAGGCATGTAAGTTATTTACGAGAACGAGGAGCAGGTGCGACGAGACCGACCTGCGTGTAGAGCTGACTGCGGTACTTGGTCTGCAGCAGCGGGTCGCTGGTCGGCGACGGCGGCAGCGCGGTCGGAGACGCCGGCGTTGGCGCGTTGTCGGCTGTCAGCTGACTGGCAGTGGCAGAGTGCTGATCTCCTTGAGACGACATCGCCTGACTCGATCCCTTACTCGCCATGCTCCGCGACTCCCCGGGGACGACCAGCTGCTACGCACCGCAGTAATTGCAGTTAATATTTTAAGCATTTACAGTGCTACGGCAATTATACTGCCACATCGAATAATATGAAGTTGGTACACTGGCAGTTTGGCATAGTGCTGACGCGTTGGTCTAAGTCAACGTAGTTACTCTACGCTGGGCCCGGTTAGTGCCTGGATGGATGACCGTCTTCGGGCGGGTAATCTATCTCGGTATGTAACCAGCCACCAGGTCAATTCAGCCTGGCCATCCCTCTGTGGGTAGGTGTAATGAGTACCAACTTAGGCTGGGTAGGTAACCGTGGGTCTGGCGTCGCACTGGCTATGCGTCACAGACAATAGCGGTTTATCCACCTACGGGCTCAAACGGCCTAAGGGAGATGAGTATCCCGTCTACGCTCCTGAGTATGGCCCTCCTTTACGTTTACCTTACAGCGCAAAGGCAACTGCCACATCGAATAATATGAAGTTGGTACAATGGCCGTTGGTGGATGGGCTGTTACATTTGGTACAGAGAGAAGGGGCCTGGGCAGGGCCGCAGCCCACCCATCAACGGCCAGTGTACCAGCACCGTATTGATGTATAATGGTCCGTTGCTCTGCGGTATTAATGTGCCCATTAAAGGGTTCACAGCCAAAAGCAAAACACTCACGCAAAATACCACGTACTACGGAACCTGTTTGCGCATTAGTATCCATAAAAAAACTTGAAAAAATAACATATGATTTAATGGTTGTTGACAGTTTATGCCGCGCGACGCAGACGCTACGTACAGCGAGATCTCTGCCGTCGTGCGGTGTCCGTCCATCCGTCTGTCTGTCCGTCTGTCACGTTCCTGTATTGTATCGAAACGAGTAAACATAGGCCTATTCTCAAACTTTTTTTCACCGTGTGGTAGCCCCATCATGCTACACTGTGTCCACGAAAATAACAAAGCCAACTACTTTTAGCACAGCATCATCAAACCGCCATCAAAGGCTCTAATTTTTGCCACAGCGATTTAGGAGACAACTGCGAGTCTGCCTATGATTATGTCTTCCATCAATCCACCTCACCTGTGTAATGCCCATACCTGGTAAAACGTTTCAGACAAGTTACATTTTGGCGATAAACAAAACAATCAAAGAGTAAAACCCCAAATTCAAAAATTCTCAGCATTAACTTAATACACTGAACTATGAATACACAATAAAATGTGCTCAAAATGTCCACCGTGAGCCCTGATACAAGCAGAGAGACGGCGACGCCACTGTCTGGTGGCTGCAAAAACGATCGACTAGTCCAGCTTTCTGCGTTCGATTAACAGTCTCTGTTTCAGTTCTGCAAGACGTCATTCAAATAAAACGTCTCGGGTAAGGGTACTACACAGGCTTCGTGGAAATGCAACAGTAGTTGTGTCCTGAGTAGACTCAGGAATAAACTCAGGAATAAGTCCTCGAAGGCAACTCTCCTATCTACACTGTGTCTCAAAAAAACGGACTGTTATAATTAATATGACAACTTCGCCAGCTCACAACGTTTACTAATTATTTTTGGCAGAGAGAGACTTTATTCAACCTGTGGTCAGTATTCTTAACTAAACGTCAGTGTTAGAAAACAGTAGTGTTTGCAGCAATGTACCAGCTGAAGCGAGTTACCATGGCAATCCTTAACTATGCATCATTCCCGGTTTATGCTGCCTGATGAACAGAAAAGTTAAATCTTTTAAACAAACATCGTTTCTGTCGGAAGAATAAAATGTTTTGCGGTATTAAAAGTTACAACAAATGCTGTCTTTCGTCATTGACATAGGCCCACAATCGTTTTGCCACTCGTTTATTGCCCTGCTGATGATACGTTGTTTGAAGTCAGCCCAGAAATCCGCTGTTCAGATGTGTCAAGTCGCTACTGTTGTTATGGAAACCACGCAGCTGATTCTAAGCCAATTTAAAAACTTTTTACCATAGTCGATTGAGAATTAAATAAGGTCTTTTTCTGCTAGAAATAATTATGACTGTTGTGAAATGGTGAAGTTATGTCATATTGATCATAACGGTCCAGTTTTTTTGAGACACACTGTATTTTAGGAAGACTATGAACCCCAGAAGTCTTAATGTAATATATACTGTGTCTCAAAAAAATGTCCTAAGTTTAACTGGCTATAACTTTAATACTCATCCACCAATTTTTATAATTTTTGGTACATGTCATCAGACGTTAAAAAATTGGCTACAGGTATAACTTTCTCAACTATCTCGCTATTACTTACTTTATTTTGCTCTAAAGCAGCAGTAATGGAAATGACGCATGACATGTACACAATTCCTAAGTTTTACCTGGTACATCTTAAATCAAAGTTGACTGATTTTGATAATTTTTGGTACCACTAGAGGTGCGATATCCAGCTGCTGAATATATATAGTATTTTCAATTTAACTATATTCTTGTGTGTGAACACTACCTTGCAAACTACCACATGCTAAACACGTAAAGTGCAATGCGTTGTCTTCGGTAGACTGTGGGTGGCTCTGAAAAGAGCCTGTTTTGTGGTCAAGTGGCTTTGAAAGAACCGGTTGTTTACAGCAGATGTTCAAAATGATGCCCTTCGCCTTCACGCATGCACGCAGTCATGCTGTCCAGTGATCAACGGCCTTGTCAGTGATGCTCTACAGAATGCTTCTCTGCTTCAAGTCGATGATATCGTAATTTCACTTCAGAGCAAAATAAAGTAAGTAAAAGGGAGGTAGTTCAGAGAGTTATACCTGTAGCCAATTTTTGAATGTCTGCTGATGACACGTGCAAAAAATTATGAAAATTGGTGGATGTGTGTTAAAGCTAGAGCCATGCAGTCAGACTTGGGACGTTTTTAAACACACACTGTAGTTGTCCTACCTTTCTTCCATCCTATTTCACTGGTACCCTAGTATAATCTGTCGTGTTGTCTGCTGCCGTTTAAAATAGGTGCTGTGTAATAATCAAGCTAGGCTGGAGTGCCATTAGTAATGATTAGTATCATCCTTGAGATTGCATTGTGCCAAGCAAGTCATGGTCATAGAAAACAAGTAAGTAAGTAAGTAAGTAAGTAAGTAAGTGGTGAAGTAAGTAAGTAAGGATATTTCTATTTGGCGCAGTTAAAAAACAGTTCACACTGCAACCTGGCCTCACCTCGCAGACGGTCACAAAAACGACATTTTAGCACCACAGAGTGAGACCATAAGTAAAGTAAGTAACGTAAACTGTGGATTTGTATAGTGCATCGTCGCGGACACGCCTCTAATGCGCTACCGCTTCCCGTAAGTCAGCGCTGATCTCTGCTAGCCAGTTCCTTTAGCCAGGCATTCAGCGAACACTGCAAGACCACGGATACGGGCTAGTGTATCACGCGATATGCCTGTTTACTCCCCCAGCTTTCGCCGGGTACTCATTTCGCCTACGAGTAACATTTTTGTTACATATGGCACTTTATAAGTTTTTTTTATTGTATTGTATTCCAGTCTGCCACAGAGGGCGGGCTCAGGCTGAGTAAGCATGGCTGCTTGGTTCTGCACGGATATGGTTTATCCGTCCAAAGGCGGTCACCCACCGAGGCACTAACCGGGCCTATAGCGTGGAGTAACTACGTTGATCGAGTCTAACGTGTCACCGCTACACTAAACCGGCAACACATCCAGAGTTGCTATACACATACGCAGACACAAATACACTTGTTGTTCGTCCCAGTGACTAGTGAGCGGTATTTAGCATCATTGCTTTGCTGACATGTTCAGTTTAGCGCCGTCGTTGTTATGCTGCTGGCACTGGTTCTGTTCTTCAGTTGCGGTTTTTTTTCTGTTTCGCTGCCTGCACCGTGTACGTGTGTCGTATGTTGTTGTAACTTCCAGCGGCTGTGTTAGTTGAAACGTCCATGTCGTCAGCGCCGTCTAAGTCAGTGTCGTCCGCTGTCAAATCACTGACACAGTCCGACGTGTCGCCGATTACTGTCGAGACGCCAAGTAAGATGCGTGGTCGTCGACCAACGCGCGCGGCGTCGTTGTTCTAGTTTACGTCAGTCTGTAATTAATCACGTTATTGCTTTAGCAGTTTTCTGCTTCAAATCTGCTTACTATATAGTGACAGTGAATTTCTCCCCGTGTTACACCCCTTACCTCCACTTGGCCACATCTGAGATAATAATCTGAGATAATAATAATAATAATAACGGATTTGTATAGCGCCTTTAGGTCCGAAGATACAGAGGCGCTTGATGCAGCACAGGAGGACTAAGTGAGTTTGAATAGATGGGTTTTCAAGTGGCGTTTGAAAGTGAGAATGTTTTCGCACAGTCGAATGCCAGCAGGTAGAGAGTTCCAGGTGGATGGAGCAGCAACAGAAAAAGCGCGACGGGCCAGATGTGATGTTAGTCTCAAGGAAGGGGAATATTGAAAAAAACTGTATTACAGTATTATGTAAGTAAGTAAGTAAGTAAATGATTTATAAAGCATCGACGTCTATAAAGAATCAGGGCGCGTGTTTATCTACTATTATAATGGTGCGCAAAGGTACGAGCAGTTCTTACAGGTTGGTCGACTCTATCGGGCTTTGATCGTACTTGGTTTAGCTCTTCCGAGCGACTCTGTGTCTTCGGTCTTCATGGTGCTATATATTAAAAATTGTTTTGCTTACATCCTTTTCTTTCCCTTTCAGTGAGCTGAGCCTGGTGGGATTGGCCCTTGACGTGGTTGACTAACCATCATCCTTCAGTGCTGTGACACTGTTCGTTGGGTCATCTGACCCGTAAAATCGTCTCCCAAATGACCTATAATGTGTCGAGTGGGACGTTAAACCCTTCTATACCATTCTCCCCATGTTATGTATTCAATACCCAACTATATCAAAAATTTGCAGTTGCATTTTCATCAACAGTGACGTTTGTTTTGGCTAGGTGTCCACGATGATGGCAAATAAAGAGCTTGTTAACCCTTTAACGGGCACACTAAAACCGCAGCAACACTGTGATTGGTACGCTGGCCGTTGATGGGTGGACTGTTACATTTGGTATAGCAAGGAGGGGCCGGGGCGGGCTGCAGCCCGGCCCAGTCCTCTCCTTGCTGTACCAAATGTAACAGCCCACTCATCAAGGGCCAGTGTACCAGCTTCATATTATTCGATGTGTCACTATAATTACCTTTGCACTCTAAAGGGTTAACTGTGTAACGTTGCTCCAACTCGGAATTACTAGTTAATCTGTTCGGTTTTGTTTGTTTTCATTTACTGCTGACTGTCAAAACATTCTGTTGAATGATTTGCTGCTTCACATTTGGTTATATGAAATGTTGCTTAAATTTGCTTTTTGCTTTTGCAAATAATTTTTTTGCAAATAATTATTACCTGTTAAATAGCTCATTATCTCCAGTTTAATGTGATCAATTTGCATATTTAATTTTTAACTGTATTGCCATTGGGCTATTGAGCATTTTCGTAGTCTCTATTCTGCCGTGTAATGGCTATAATTAGAAACAAACTAATTTCCCAACTAGTGTTTGATTAACGTACTGAGTTGTGAACTGATTATATTCAGACATCGACTACAATACTGTCACTTTATCATGTATTCTGACACAATGAAGGTCAAATTAATAAATATCATTATCTTTCTCATTGCGTCAGTAGCAAAAAAATAGGTCTATTTGTTCCGTGTATAAAGACAGGTTGGAATCATGACATTCTATTTCATGCATTTCTTCAGAAATACTGTTTCATTAATTAACTTTTTAGAGTGCAGAGGCAATTACAGTGCCACATCAAATAATATGAAGTTGGTACACTGGCCGTTGATGGGTGGGCTGTAATGTAATAGCCCACCCATCAACGGCCAGTGTACCAATCACCCTATTGCTGTATAGTGGTCCGTTTCTCTACAGTTACGATATGTCCATTAAAGGGTTAATGTGGTTGTTGCAAAGTTTCCAGTTGAGTACTAGACTTGAACTGAAGAAGGAAGACGTGTTCTGTGTCTCAAACTTATCTGTAAAGTCTGTTGTGTTTAGTTGTTTACACCGTGGGCCATAAAAACGTGCCACTTGATATTCGTTCATAACTTTGATAAATGTCGACCGATTTTGAATTTTTTTTCACCGTTGCACTCACCTGTAAATTTGCCGTGAGGTTCCTGTCATATTTCCCACCACATCTGCAACGTGTCACTGCACTACCTTGTGAAAAACAATATCGAAAATAGCAAAACTCTGGCGTATATAACATATCACCGTTTTGCCTTATTGTTGACAAAATTAACCAAATAAACTTAATTGTTTGTGTACTCATGAATGAGTCCTATTAAATGCTAAAATGTCCTCCTTTGGCATGGATGCATGCACGGAAACATTTGCGACACTCATCTAGTTTATGATATCGATGAACTGAAGCTACGTCTGACGAAGGTCTGGCATGGCTTGGGACAAAGTGTCATCGATGATGCAATGTATGAGTGTGGCACAGACGTCTCTGGGCGTGTGTTCATGTCAAAGGAGGGCATTTTGAGCATTTAATTTGATTCAAGAGCACACATATGCTAATGTTTAGAAGCAAATCTATGTTACTGAGTTAAATACATCAAGAGAATAATTGCAATTGTGGATCTTTTTTTTATTTCACAGGGTAGTGTAGTGACACATTTAAGGTGCGGTGGGAAATATGACACAAGCCTTATTGCAAATTTACTGCTGAGTCCAACAGTGGAAGAATTTTTAAAATCGGCCAACATTTCTCAAAGTTATGAACTAATAGCGAGTGGCACGTTTTTTATAGCCCACGGTGTAGTGACAAAAATCTATTTTGCTGTGACTGGTGTTGCAGGTGAAGCAAGCTCAAAGGCAAAAGTAAGCAAGGCGAAGGCAGAAAAGAAAAGTACAAAAGACGACAAACCGTCAGAGAAAGCAAAGCCTACCAAAGAGGTTATTTCACGGAGGCATATAGAGTTGTGTGTCTGAAAGTTTATCAAGCTTAGTGGCTTAATATGTGATTAGTTTGCTGGAATAAATTTAACGTTGTCGTTGCAATACATGCTGGACTGATAATTCCAGTTGAATTAGTGTTGTTCGTGTGTTTACATTATTTCTGTGCGTTTCTTTTTTGTGCATACAGTACGTGGAATATCAGTTCAGGAATTTTTTTATTGATTAGTTAACTTGTATATTTTTAAGTTCATTTAAATATGCACATCATGTCGTTGAAAATTTTGCTGTCAGTCAAGGTCAATCAAGGTCATTCGAAATGACACCGTTGAGTAGGGCGTGTGTATGTTCCTATCAGTATTCCATTGTAACTGTGTTTCTATCTTGTACCGTTTCTGACATATTCACGTCGAGTAATGGCGTGCCCTTGAAATCTGTGTTTTTAAATTGGCTTAGAATCAGCTGGGTGGTTTCCATAACAATAGTAGCGACTTGACACACCTGAACAGCGGATTTCTGGGCTGACTTCAAACAACGTATCATCAGCAGGGCAATAAACGAGTGGCAAAACGATTGTGGGCCTATGTCAATGACGAAAGACAGCATTTGTTGTAACTTTTAGAACCGCAAAACATTTTATTCTTCCGACAGAAACGATGTTTGTTTAAAAGATTTAACTTTTCTGTTCATCAGGCAGCATAAACCGGGAATGATGCATAGTTAAGGATTGCCATGGTAACTCGCTTCAGCTGGTACATTGCTGCAAACACTACTGTTTTCTAACACTGACGTTTAGTTAAGAATACTGACCACAGGTTGAATAAAGTCTCTCTCTGCCAAAAATAATTAGTAAACGTTGTGAGCTGGCGAAGTTGTCATATTAATTATAACAGTCCGTTTTTTTGAGACACAGTGTAGATAGGAGAGTTGCCTTCGAGGACTTATTCCTGAGTTTATTCCTGAGTCTACTCAGGACACAACTACTGTTGCATTTCCACGAAGCCTGTGTAGTACCCTTACCCGAGACGTTTTATTTGAATGACGTCTTGCAGAACTGAAACAGAGACTGTTAATCGAACGCAGAAAGCTGGACTAGTCGATCGTTTTTGCAGCCACCAGACAGTGGCGTCGCCGTCTCTCTGCTTGTATCAGGGCTCACGGTGGACATTTTGAGCACATTTTATTGTGTATTCATAGTTCAGTGTATTAAGTTAATGCTGAGAATTTTTGAATTTGGGGTTTTACTCTTTGATTGTTTTGTTTATCGCCAAAATGTAACTTGTCTGAAACGTTTTACCAGGTATGGGCATTACACAGGTGAGGTGGATTGATGGAAGACATAATCATAGGCAGACTCGCAGTTGTCTCCTAAATCGCTGTGGCAAAAATTAGAGCCTTTGATGGCGGTTTGATGATGCTGTGCTAAAAGTAGTTGGCTTTGTTATTTTCGTGGACACAGTGTAGCATGATGGGGCTACCACACGGTGAAAAAAAGTTTGAGAATAGGCCTATGTTTACTCGTTTCGATACAATACAGGAACGTGACAGACGGACAGACAGACGGATGGACGGACACCGCACGACGGCAGAGATCTCGCTGTACGTAGCGTCTGCGTCGCGCGGCATAAACTGTCAACAACCATTAAATCATATGTTATTTTTTCAAGTTTTTTTATGGATACTAATGCGCAAACAGGTTCCGTAGTACGTGGTATTTTGCGTGAGTGTTTTGCTTTTGGCTGTGAACCCTTTAATGGGCACATTAATACCGCAGAGCAACGGACCATTATACATCAATACGGTGCTGGTACACTGGCCGTTGATGGGTGGGCTGCGGCCCTGCCCAGGCCCCTTCTCTCTGTACCAAATGTAACAGCCCATCCACCAACGGCCATTGTACCAACTTCATATTATTCGATGTGGCAGTTGCCTTTGCGCTGTAAGGTAAACGTAAAGGAGGGCCATACTCAGGAGCGTAGACGGGATACTCATCTCCCTTAGGCCGTTTGAGCCCGTAGGTGGATAAACCGCTATTGTCTGTGACGCATAGCCAGTGCGACGCCAGACCCACGGTTACCTACCCAGCCTAAGTTGGTACTCATTACACCTACCCACAGAGGGATGGCCAGGCTGAATTGACCTGGTGGCTGGTTACATACCGAGATAGATTACCCGCCCGAAGACGGTCATCCATCCAGGCACTAACCGGGCCCAGCGTAGAGTAACTACGTTGACTTAGACCAACGCGTCAGCACTATGCCAAACTGCCAGTGTACCAACTTCATATTATTCGATGTGGCAGTATAATTGCCGTAGCACTGTAAATGCTTAAAATATTAACTGCAATTACTGCGGTGCGTAGCAGCTGGTCGTCCCCGGGGAGTCGCGGAGCATGGCGAGTAAGGGATCGAGTCAGGCGATGTCGTCTCAAGGAGATCAGCACTCTGCCACTGCCAGTCAGCTGACAGCCGACAACGCGCCAACGCCGGCGTCTCCGACCGCGCTGCCGCCGTCGCCGACCAGCGACCCGCTGCTGCAGACCAAGTACCGCAGTCAGCTCTACACGCAGGTCGGTCTCGTCGCACCTGCTCCTCGTTCTCGTAAATAACTTACATGCCTCTTTCTTCGACACACGTTACGGTGTAAATTTGATTTGGAGCAAAACGTGATCGCGAACGTGTGCAGAAGGACCAAACTACGCCGCCCCGATTCTTTAATACGGCGCTACATTAATCTTTTACTTACTTACTTACTTACTTACTTACTAACTTAATTGTCTCCGTTGTACATTGAGTTGCTGAATCCACCGAGAACCACGGACGATCTAGTGGCTACAGATAGCCGATCCACAGCAAAGACAGCTTATGGACGCCCGGATGGATGATGACGGCAGATTTCTGACGGGAAATTTAACATATTCTGTACAACGGTATGACTGATTACCGCATCGGACCACATCGGACCGCATCGGACTTGAACTGAGTACCTTGACCTCGAAATTGCCCGCCTCGTGGGTCGGTTAGGGTCAGGACCCCGCCTCGTGGGTCGAATAGAGTCAGGAGTACGGGTTAATGCCAGTTTAAAAAAAAATCACCGGCTTCGTGGAGTCATGGGTCGGTTAGGTCGCAAGATGTGTTTGTGTGATCAAAACTCGGACATTTTTGAGGTGCAAATGAATCTTTATGGGTTCTGTGCGGTCATTTCGTGGTCCAGGTGCTTAGTTCAGATCCGATAACCGATGTGGTCCGTTGTGGTCCGATGCAGTCCAATGTGGTCTGATATGGTCCGATGCGGTCCCATTAGGTCAGGTGTGGTTCGATGCTGTCCAATGTGAGTTCAATGCAGTCCAGTGTGGGTCCGATCCAGTCGGATGTGGTCCGATGCGGTCCCATATGGTCCGTTGCAGTCCGATGTGGTAGTTAGTCACACATATTGAAAAGGTCACTAATGGCTTTGAACCCGTAAAACATCTTACTATTGGCGAAATTCTTCATTAGCAGTATGGGTCTGGGTTATTCAGACTTCTTAAAATAATGGGTAAAGAGGGTTAAATACATTTACGCGGTTAAATACAGCAACTTTTATACAATAAATTAATGAATGTGATCATAAGGCGTTTAAGTTAAAACTAACTCTGCTTTTATTTCTGTTACTTTTCAGCCATGATGCTTGGGTGTTTGACTGCATTTCTACTGTAATCGAGAAAATTTATTGTATAACTTGGAAAGTATTTTACAAATGGTTGATTTTGAAATTATTGTAGTACAGTAATACAAGTATTGGTAAATTTCAAATTATGAATTTTATATATCATATTGATTTTGAGTCTTGCCACACAAGCTGAGTAAATTTAATTTAACTATCTAAAATGACTTGTGTTTACATACACTACACGGCGAGTATAGTTTTGGCTAATTCATTTTTTTGGCCTGAATGTCCCTTTAAGTCATTCGCTAGGTGGCAGCACCTGGCGGCGCGAGGGGGCTTATCGTATCGAGTCCGATATACTTGTTCACTTGGTGGTTGACAAATGTTGTTGCTGTAGACATACTTGCTGCTGTGTGACATGGCTGATGAGATGGAATCGGTGCTCGACGACTTGTCGGCGGACCGTGACGACAGCGCGGTGTCGTGTACTCGCCAGTAATCATCAACTGCTGGCTAGCTGCCGTCGCACTTGCCATGTTAACCCCTTCTAGTATGCAGTGACAGTTGTAGTTTCCACCTTTGAACAAATAGTGACAATGGGTCATTTCACTTATTGGACTAGGCTTTCACTGAGACCAAAGATTACGTATACTCACCGGCCGGCCTTTCATCGTGGTCTCTACATGTCCTCAAATATTTATTATCGTTATTATTAGCCAACCGTCTATCTATATAGACGGTTGGCTATATGCCATGAGAATGACGTCTGTCGTCTGTAACGTTCCGGTATTGTCTCAAAACGATTCCACATATCATCATTCTGTCTTCACGACATGAAAGTGACATCCCTTCGCTACCTGGACGCCAAGTTTCATCATCCTAGTC
>Ga0209339_1000586_pt1 | contig 13615 bp, 8 predicted proteins | sample OlaalgELextract3_FD_187376 | JGI IMG/M metagenome (GOLD analysis project Ga0209339, IMG submission 187376) | Olavius algarvensis symbiont microbial communities from Tuscany, Italy - Type A ELBA extract 3 (SPAdes) (version 2) | ecosystem: Host-associated > Annelida > Digestive system >... | reverse complement strand
GTATTTTCCGCGTCAATATTATAGTGTCACGGGAGGATTCTGCAGAGCATCATCGACAAAGCAGCTGATCAATGGAGAGCATGACTGCGTGCATGCGTGACGGCGAAGGGGCATCATTGGCACCCACAGTCTACCAAAGAAAACACGTTGCACTTTACGTGATTAGCGTGTGGTAGTTTGCAAGGTAGTGTATGCACACAAGAATATAGTTAAGTTGAAAATTTTACATACATTCAATAGCTGGATATTGCATCTCAAGATCGAAATCAGTCAACTTTCATATTACATACCCCAAGTCAAACTTAGGAAGTTGTTACACAGTACGCGTCGTTTCTGTTAATGCTGCTTCAGAGCAAGATAAATTAAGTGAAACGAGACAATTGGCAATTGTAGCCGATTTTTTGAATGTCTGTTGATAATGTAGGCCAAAAATTATTTTTTTAAATTGGTTGATGTGCATAAGTTATAGTACATGTAGGTCAAACTTGGGACGTTTTTTGAGACATTGCAGTTGTGCATATGCCTTTAAATGATGTTGAAAAAACACATAAAGTTATTCGGTTTATCATTCCATGATTCCTGTTAGACAAAATGTGCAGCAATATTTCTGTAACACTTCTTTATATTACGTCGTGTAATATATAAGTTTACTATTATATTCACACACACATACATGATCCATGTGCACACGGAAACAAACAACAGTTGACCAATAGTAATGAATTGTTACTGTACAAACAACAGCATAATACTGAACTGCATCATATGTTTATGAAATTAACGTATCAATTCAGCTTTTGTATCAGCTTCAATGGTAGACGTAGGCCTGTATGGTGGCGAATATTGCTTGTACAGGGTGTTTCAAAAAAGTAGCCCCCTCTCTAAAACTTTTTGGAATATTTTCACTTCTGTTGAGTCTTTTTGCGTGAAATTTTGCATATTTGTTGGCAATTCATATCCAGATATATCTACCAATTTTTGTAGGGGGGCTACTTTTTTCTGAAACACCTTGTAGTGTTTAAGTACGGTACTGCTTTGATAGACCATTGCTGAATTTTGGAAACTGACTTAAATTTCGATCTCTTTTATGCTGTTGTCTGTTGCTGTGTGTGTCATATGAACTTCATTAATCCAGCAAATTACAACTTGAAGCTGCTGCTTCTGTCAGCTGATGAAAAATTTCAGTAATTCTGGCCCGTAATGCTTATTAGTTACCGCTGCTGTCAAATGCTGTGCCTATAATGAGGAATCAGTAGGCAGGTCTATATTGTCAATATTATAGTATTATTTCAAAAATGTGTTAAAAGTGAATCTCTTTCTTGTGAAATGCTAGTTAATTTTTGTGTACGACAGCGACATCCTTGAACTTATTTTCAGCTATGATCTGCTTCAAGTTTTAACAATGATTATGTATAGCGTCGTAAAGCATGGAGAAAATACATTTCCATTTGAAATTGACCAAAGACTGGAATTTCAACCTCTAACCATATAGGTTAAACGGTTCAACTGGTTAAGTGCTCTAGATTAAGCTCATCTAGAAATGATCGAGCTTTTATGAGCACTATAATCTCCTTGACCTTTGACCTTTTTATGAAATTCATTTTCGCTCGTATAGGCCTACATACAGGTTAGAGTTAACTGCCGTTGAATAGTCGCACAGATGTGCCCTTTACATCGACGGTCATTGGTCAGATTTTGAACTGCAGGAGCGTCCCACGTGTAGTCATCAGACAGCATTACATCGGGCTGCTGGCTGCTCTGGACTGATGTGGTTGGATAAGACTTCACGCAGGACTGCTATCTCTGACGCTGTTTTGGGTTTGTCATTCATCGGCAGATATGCTCCTCCAGCTCAATGCGACACTTCTGGCACCGCACGAAGCAGCACCAGTGGAACTTGCAGCGGCATCGTTCGACGACGACTCTTCGGCGTGTCTGGAAGCCACGACCGCAGCACATCAGCTCGCAGCCGTCCGTCCCGGCTGACGCCCGGTTGCACAGGCGGCCGCGCGTTCCCAGCGACCCGGTCTTGCCGTCCGACTCGCAGAAGTCCGGCGACGCGGCTACGAAGACGAGATCGGCGTCGGTGGGAGACCGGAAGCGCGCGTTGCGGGCGACCAGTTCACGGCGTGACCCGCTGCGTGTCTGGATCACCTCGACGGCGCCGTCGAACTTGTCACGCAAGGTGGAGCCGACTTCACGAAACGACGGCATCGAGCGCCAGCAGGTCTTCAGCTCACACGACCCAGAAACACCGTGACATTTGCACTGTACTCGCATGAACTCTTCAATTGCCTACGCCCAACAATCATTCAACCCTCACACGCTCATCTGGGGGTAAAATTACCTCCAGGCCTTCGCTCTGTCAGTGAGTAACCGCTGGAAACTAAAAGAAATGCCATGGTAACTTCTGTTACATATGGCTTCGCTACAAAACAGAAAACAATTTGGCTTATTACCGTCCATTTTTTCATGTGGTGACTTGAAGTGGAAGTTGCGGACGCAAAGCATGGAGAAAATACATTTCCATTTGAAATTGACCAAAGACTGGAATTTCAACCTCTAACCATATAGTTTCATGATTATATTAGTATAAGACTTCATGACTGATTGTTCTGAAATTCAAGACGGCGGCCACTATACCGGAAGTAGTTACATCTCTGATCATGTAGTACATAGTGATGAAATCCCAACGCCTGCTACAACGTTTTCAGAGATGACAACAGTAACACCAATGAAAACAATGGGCCACCGACTGCACAAAGTTTGCTTTCTGTCTGAAAAGAGACGACATTCTCTATATAGTGCGTTCTACAAATTGCTATGAATGAATGAATGGCAGCCATGTTCAAGGCCAGAGATATAACTATTTCCGGTTTAGTGGGCCATGAAACCGGAAATAGTTATCCCTGGCCTTGAAGCAACCTTGAATGAAATTTTAACGTTGTCCGACATAAAGAACATCATGATTGATTGATAGAGCATGTTTGTTTTACTCAGTTAGACCGTAATGTAAGAAACTCATATGAAGTGCAGTCCAGTCCTATAATTATAAACGCTATTTGGCGTTAAAATGTCATTCAAAGTCCGAGATATAACTACTTCCGGTTTCATAGCCGTCATTTTGATTTTCAGGCATAGAAGCGAACTTCTAGACGGTTAGCATCGATTTCATTGATCTCCTCATGGCTAAAGCATGGTAGTATATTATTATATTATATATTATTATTATAACATGAGAATCGTACACATAGGTACAACAACAAAAAAAAGAAAAAAGGAGAAAAAAAACTTACGAATAAACTTAACTACAATCTATGGTGGTCTAAGTACCGTAGCTGTTGGAATTTTGTCTCTAACACTCCAGAACCAGAGATAACTACTTACAATTATATGGCGGCCATCTTTAAATTCAGAACAGTAAGTCATAAAATCTCGGATTTTAATTTTAATTTAATCCTGAAAACATATGGTTAGATGTCGAAATTTCAGTCTTGTCAGTTTCAAGCAGAAATGCGATTTTTCGTGGTTTTCGACCGAAATTCCACTGCTGGTCGCCATGTTGGAAAAAAATTGTGTAAGCCAAAACGTTTTCACCATTGTGTAGCCAAGTATTATAGGCCCTACCCTATGCCTTTATTCCTTGTTCAAAACGGCTACTGAGTGACAGAGCAAATACCCGGTATTGGCCTGAAAGCAGTGCGGGTAATTTCATCCCACCAGTGAGAAATTGACGGGTGTAAAAAATCTCGGAAGTGCCTGAGGGTAAAACCACACGGTAAAAATCAACAAGTTAAACTCGTATTCAAAACTTGCACAATAGTCAAATAGATTATTGTGTATCATAGGCCTAACTTACTTGTTTAGCAACAAAAAGCTATACAAAGATTAAAACATGCATTATTAATTTTAAATTAATGTTGTGCATCATTCTCTAATTTATTGTACAAGCTAGGCCTACATGTAAATAGATGATGATGACGACGGTCTACGTGTAGTGCATATTTTTACTCATGCCCAAAAAAGCTGAGATCTACAAAATTGTGGCCTATTTTGCACCACGTTGTACATGACTAGGCCTACTTTATGACTGCACATGTGACGGTTGCATCTTGCTCATGGATCATCACAAGTGTATATAGGCCTAGTTATTCATTGTGATGGACCATAGCCTATTCCACTAAGAGACAAACTGTCCCCCAACGTCAAGTTGTTTCGTATCGTGTGTCGATCGTTGGGCGACAGTAGCTCGACGTCGAGTTAGGCGATGTGGATTGGACTGTTATAGTATACAACGTGTCAGAACTCACGAATAAATCCTTTCACTGTGTTATTCGGAAAAAATACAAATTCTGTTGCCGAACAGGCCTAGTTAACATTTGAAATAGCTTATCGCATTCTGTTATTGATGCGTGAGTGAGTGCATGAGTAGGATTTAACGTTTCTCACGTATAACACAACACTGGGCCATTTCAGAGTCGGGTCTTTACAAACAGTGTATTGCACAGGTAATGACAACTACACTCGAAGCATCGAGTTGGTCAATCCAAGACGACACAATAATATCGTCCATAGAAGATGCAATTTCTCTGCCATCCATAGCGAACGAATATGTAATGGCTGCCAAACAGAACCACTGTCGACCTAAGAAAACCACATTTTCGGCTCCCCTGGCGGAACCTCTGGAGCCATCGCCAATGCGAGACTCAGCGTGAGCGACACTGTTTTAGTGCCGGTTTAGTGTAGTGGTAACACGTTGGACTTGATCAACGTAGTTACTCTACGCTAGGCCTGGTTATAGTGTCTGGGTGGGTGACCGTCTTTGGACGGGTAAACCACCTCGACACAGAACCAGGCGCCCAGATCTACTCAGCCTGAGCGCGCCCTTTGTGGCAGGCTGGGATGAGTACCCGGCGAAAGCTGGGGAGTAAACAGGCGTGATACACCAGCCCGTATCCGTGGTATCGCAGTGTAGTGCTGGTGCCTGGCTGAACGAGCTGGCTAGCGGAGATCAGCGCGGACTTACGGGAAGCGGTAGCGCATCAGAGGTGTGTTTGCGACGATGTGCTATACAAATCCACCGTTACTCTCTGTGCAAAATTTCAGCCAAACCTGTTTTGCATTTTCGGAGGAGATGGGTCCCACACAGATGCCCCGTTACCATGAAGGAAATTACAAGAAAAAATACAGTAAGTTCTTACGAAGGCAAAACAAAAAATGACCAAAACACAAACAAACTGGCCCTAGTTAAGAAAAGATGCAAAACACAAAAATTAAACCTAAAGCAACAGTCATCTGTACAAGAAGCTCACCACAGAGAGGCCGCGCGATGTTTCATTGAATATTTCGCTAAGTTACTCAAGGTCATTCGAAATTTCGAAATGACATCCTTCAGTGGTCGTGTGTATCCCTGTATTGTAACCTATTCTGTATCTCCTACCATTTCTGAGACATTCAGCGTCAAGTAAAGGCGTGACCTTGAAATTTGGGTCAGAGGTCATTGAAAATGGTACCTTTTGGAAGCTTGGATACGGTTTCCTATTCGCATTTTACATGTAAGTAACTATGGCCGTATCTTGTATCATTTCGGAGATAAAGCGACATTGGTGGCAACCAGTTGTGCGCGTCAGCACACTGACGCGCGAGCGTCAGCACACTGACGCGCGATATTGATAGAGCGATTCTGTCCGTCTGTCTTGTCTGTCCGTCCGTCTGTCCGTCCAGACGTTCCGGTATTAGATAACAACTGCTTAACATACATGTATGTCATAGTTTTTCCACCATAAGGTAGCCCAATCATTCTAGTTTTACCAGCATCAAACATCTTCACGAAATTCCGGCGGGGGCGCTAAATACAGGTGGGGTATAAAAATTTCGCGATTTTCTACCAGTAAGTTGCTATATCTCGCAGACGATACGCGATAGCGCCATAGTTACTATGGAAGGCGAATAGGAATTCGTACGCGATCTATCAAATGGTGCCATTTCCAATGACCTTGAACGAACCCTAACCCTGTTTTCAAAGCCACACCACTCTTTGACGCAAAATATCTCACAAACGACTACAGATATCGCCATAGTTACTATAGAAGGCGAATAGGAAACCACACCCAAGCTTTTGAATGGCACCAGTTTCAATGACCTTGAGTGACCTCTAACCCAGATTTCAAAGTCACGATATTATTTAACGTCAAATAACTCGAAAATGGTACAAGAAAGAGCTATATTTACAATGGCCGACCAATAGAAAGTCGTATATGGTCTATCGAACGGCGCCATTTTAATGACCTTGAACGACCCCTAACCTGATTTTCAAGGTCACGCCATTCTTTGACACTGAATATCTCAGACGGCTATAGATACAGCTATAGTTACTATACAATGCGAATAGGAAACCGCAGCCCAGCTTTCGAACGGCACCAATTTCAATGACCTTGAGTGATTTCTCAGCCAGATTTCAAGGTCACGGTATTATTCAACATCAAATGACTCGAAAACGGTGCAAGATAGAGCTATAGTTACAGTGGCGAACTAATAGAAAGTCATACATGGTCTATCGCACCGCGCCATCTTCGATGACCTTGAACGACCCCAAGCCCAGATTTCAAGGTCAGATCATTCTTTGACGCTGAAAATCTCCAAAATGGCTAAAGATACGGCTATAGTTACTATGGAAGGCGAATAGGAAACCGTGCCCAAGCTTTCAAATGGTACCATTTTCAATGACCTTGAGTGACCACCTTTGACCCACATTTCAAGGTCACGATAGTATTCAACGTCAAATAACTCGATTATAGTAAGTCTTGTATGATCTACCCAATGGTTCCGTTTCCTGGTTACTTTGAGTGACCCTTAACCTAGATTTCAAGGTCACTGGATAATTAGGCCTATAGATGCACTCGACGTATTGTGTGCGCAGCTGACGCGCGATCTGTTATACCTCCACTGCATACGACGCCCGTGTTGGGAGGTCCCCGTCGGAATACTGCCATAATGCATGGTATGCCATATTGTATGGTATGAAAAAAAACTAGAATGGTATGGCTAACCGATGATGAAAAAGTTTGATGACACTTGTAGCCGTTTGGACACAATACCGGCGTATGACAGACGGACAGGCAGACATCTTGTCACGGCGCGCACTATGCATAGCATCGCGCGGTAATAACTATACAATACAATACAATACAGTTTATTGAATAGCAGCAACAAACGTGCATGCAGTGATTGATTTGTAAATGTCACAATAGTTAGTAGTAAGTAATAATAGTGGTAAAATTAAAAGAGAATGTTAAACGTGATAAACGGAAATTAGTAAAACATTTGAGGAAAAAAACAATCTAAACATGAAAAAAAACAACACACACAAAAAAAGAAAACACTCATGTTAAAAACTTAAAAAGACAACTGATGACAAAAGATTTCTTATGGAGATTAAAACTGCTAATGTGTGCATGTAAATAACTGTGGTACACAATTGAGCACAGTTCTGATAATCTTCCTTTACTGTCCTCCAGACAATCGTCATAACTGTGCTTTTGCCTGTCGGAGACGGTGATATTGATGCATCTACTATTAGGCTAATTTATTTAACACACGCTTGGTGGTTATAGGTAGGCCTAAATGTTGGTGTAAGCGAAACTGCATGGATCGGCTCGCTCGTAACTGACGTTTGAGGACTTATTTACAACACCTGTGTCCTCCCATTATCCTCGTTATGGTTGTGGCTATATGGTTATGGCTATAGGGCCGCTTTCTCGAAACAGTTAACCTTAGGTTAAAGTTAACTTAACCGGAGATTTAACTTAACCGGCGTTTTTTTGCGTTTCTCGAACGCTTAACCTCGATCCAGTCAAGCTACCGGGTAGCCACAATTTAACGGGCAAATGTTCTCCAGTTAACTATCGCAGAGTTCGTATATAGTTGCTGCATATTGATTTTCTGGACGATATTCACGACAGAAGCGATCCTGCTGTTCTTCCTCGAGTTTACCCGTACGAAAATTATGATGAGAAGAAATTCCGAGTGCAATTTCGTCTGTTGAAGCGAGTCGTATTGCATCTACTCTCTGACGTGGCCACACCATATCTGTGCGTACGGCAATACCAACAGTATATTTCCTACTGCTAGCAAATTCTATGTTTAGCGCATGGTTAGTAAACCTCAGGTTAAAAATATCCGAAAAACGCATTGGACAGTTAATCCCAGGTTAATTTAACCGTAGGTTAGGGTTAACTAACTGGAGGTTAACTTTAACTTCCGAGAAACCGGCCCTAAGTTCAGTAACACCATGGCAGAAAAATATAAGATAACAGTACAGCAGTCCGTTTTACGGGGAAATTCGAGACGTGCATGCATGCGTGGATGGACTGGGGATACGAAGTGTAGGCAGGCGACATTATACGATGGACGAAACGAACTTTGCGTTATAGACGAATAATTAAAGGTGTCGTCACAGAGCGAGTGACCCGAGCAGCGGGCCCTCGGCAATTTCATCTTTTGTGCATCGAGTTGAGCAGCTAAATGAGGCTGCGCATTATCTGTCTATTGACGTGAGGCACGTACGGTCGCGCCGTCAATGAGTTGACTGACAGCTATGCTTCTGTAGTCTGTAATCTAACTCTCGGCCGATGGAACTGGCATAGCTTGCCCGCACATGCTGACGACGATGTCAGATATTGAGACCATAGCATGACAGCGTAGACTGACATGTCGCGTGCTGGAAGCACTAAACTTGAGTTGGGTGCGCGTTCTTATAGAGTATATCCCGTATTGTAGCAGTGGGGTGTTGTGCGTGCATTCTGCACTGGATCTAGCTACATTGTAGCTAGATCCAGTGCAGAATGCACGCACAACACCCCCAACATCTGTAGTGGTCACTGTACCCATAGCTCAAAGTATCTTAACAGGACTGGCCAAACTGAATATTATCATACTCGATTCACAGCTAGACTTAATGGCCAGAGGAAGGCCTCTTAAGTTAAAAACAAGTTTCATTATCATCAGTAGAAGAAAGCAAACGTGGATTTGTATAACGCGAGCATGCCTCTAATGCCCAACCGCTTCCTGTACGTCGGCGCTGATCGCCGATAGCTAGTTCTCAGCCAGACACCAGCCAAACACTGCAAGACCACGGATACGGGCTAGTGCATCACGCGATAGCTCAGGCTAAGTATACCTGAATGCCTGGTTCTGCGCCCAGGTGGTTAACCCGTCCTATTAGACGGTCACCCATGCACGCACTGACCGGATCTGGTGCAGAGTAAATACGTTGATTAAGACCAACGCGTTACCACTAAACCAAACCGGCACAGAACAAAATCACTGTCACCTACAAACACGAATATTAAACTTTGCAAGAAAGTGCAGCATATCTCATGAAACTAACTTTCCCCCAGTGACTGGCGTTAACATGTCGAAAACTGCAGCACGATGCCACTGTTTGCGAGACGTTGAAATAACGTGTAAGGCGGTGTTGCCGGAGTAGGTGGCACATCATAAATACATGTCACTTGCACTGATGAATGATGATCGATGAGTATAGCCTATTAATTCCACGTCGATCGTGTCCTACGTGTTATGTGTGCGTGGACAATACGATTGTGCGACGATGAATAATCGTCTTTGTGGTTCATTCGTCTATAGATGCCGGAGTCGCTGCAGGCCGGCAATAAAATTCGTCCGAAGAAAGTCGGAAATCATCTAGGACCAAGCTGTTGCCAAGAGACACGCCAGCAGCTCAACCGAGATCACTGTGGGCGTGTCTGTGTTGAAACTTCTAATACGAAGCAGTAATCAACACGGACGGCTAATGATGACATGGCTGGTGACAGTGATGCGTGCAGCAACAGGATGATCGTAAAGACTGTACCGGCTGACCTTACGTCCGGCATTGTTGTTATGCAGGTTCATAAGTGCCCGCGCCGAGTCGCGACCTTTGGCCCGCCGCTCCCTCGCGTCGACGAACGACTTGGAAAAGGCGCTGCCGTAGGCGACGTTGTCCGAGCAGCCGGCCCACTGGAAGCCCTCTGCGGCGCGCGTAACTTCGACGGTCCGGTCGCAGCCACAGCGGTCGAGGAGGCCGGAGCTGCACGCCCGCGTGACGGCGTGGGCGACCCCGGCTGCCGAGATGGCATGCACGAACGCCGTTTCCCGGGTGCCTGCAACGACCAACAAGACGCGTCACTTCGACGTCACACGGTCACACCCGTCTCGCATGGGACCAGTGGACCACCCACAATGTCGCGTTAACAGTATTATGCAAAGTGGTTGAATACAATGACTGTTGTCTACAGAAGTACGAACGAAATTCAGTCTTTACCTCCCGTGGACCGATAACGTAGCGAAGGTGGTATTGTTTTCAGCAGTGTCTGTCTGTTTGTGTGTGTGTATATGTCAACGCGACAACCCTTGAACCGTTTGAGATATCATCATGAATTTTTTTTACGGGAACAAGATATGGTCAAAAGTTCAGACGAGTTCGAAAATGGCTGCATTCCGATGCACTGAGAGATCCATGGGGTGGTGTACGGACCCACGACCCCTTTGGACAATCCGTGATCCACCACTGCGGCGCGCGGATTGTGATTTAACTTCCAGTGTAATCTTATAAGCAGCTGAAACATTAACCTCTGCTTCCTGCGATGTCACTGTAGTAAATACATAAAACAGCAAATAAAATGCTAATCATCTGCAGCATAAGCGGAATATGGAAGGCTGAGTTGCTAACTTGCTAATCTACCCAGTACTATTATTTGGCAAATAAAGTCGAACATTAGCCTACTACTACTATTAACGATCTGGAGTCGCTTACTGAATTCAGTGACGATGGAGCATTTCACAAGTCATACTCTCAGTCACACCAAGGATGGTATTGTGAAAAAGTTCGATTACATGTTTAGCCGTTTCGACACAATACCGGCGTGTGACAGACGGACAGCTAAACAGCTTGCCACGATAATCTGCCCTCATTGTCATAACTCACATTTTGCCTACCGCAGACGGTGTAGAGTAAGTTTGTTATTTCCCGAAGAACCCGCAACTGGGAGGGAATAGTAGCCTATGTTCATTGTTCAGGACTGCTAATACAAAGATCATCTCTGCCATCATTTTAATCGTCACGCTTCGCTGGACAATACGTGTGCACAATGACCAGGGTTGCTACGCGACAGATCGAAGACGAACCATTATACTGCAGGATCAGAAATCAAGCACTCTAAAAAGCAGTCAGCTATAGGCCTACGATACGATACGATACTATGTATTTAACGTACAGTAAAGTCAGTAAAAGCTGAATAAACGAAACACGTAAAAGAAAAAATAAACTAAAAATAAACTGATGAGCATGATAAGTCCGGTCCAGTTCTGAAGGCAGTCCGATGAGTAAAGAAGTAAAGTTAAGGTGGGAAGGATTTGTTGAAAAGGTAGGTTTATCACACTACATGATCGTTATCACCCTCATCCCCTGTTAAAACCAGCGGGTGGGTACTGTTTTGGGCGCGACACATGTGGGTCTGTCCGTACGTCTGTGGGACCCTCCCTCAAAATGGTCCGATTTACTTCAGCTAAGGACCAAAATGTTCCACAGCGGCCCCTCTATTGTCCTGTTACATTTTGACCTTCAGAGGTCAAATATCAAGGTCAAGGACGCGAAAATGCAGATAGGCCTATCGTTTTCGGTCATAACTCCGCCGCATATGATCCTCGCATTGCAGATTTTCCTGTTTGTGAATTTAACATTTCGTTTATTATCACCATAAGCCATCCTGGTGTCTGTCTTTTTTTATTCTTGTTGTGCTACCATTAATATGGTGAATAAAGATTTACATGAGGACGTTTTTGCAGCAGAACGACGAATGACTTTTGTTTGAAACTGAAAGGCTGTGGGCTACGAACTGCTTATCAAATCAACGCGTTTTGTAGATGTGCATTCTAGTGGAAATCACATGTCATCACTGCACAATTGAATGAAAAGAAGAAAAAGATTCCACAGTGGAATCTTTTTCTTCTTTTCCTTCGACTGTGCAGTGATGACATGTGTCAATGCAGTTCACAAGAACGACGTAAACTCGCGCAACCAACCGCAAGTCAAGCTAGGCTGCGGTGGCTTTTCGCTCATAGGCTGCATGGCAACACAACAGACATCATCGTGATTATTGCCAGTTGCCGTCATCAATAGTCACTCATGCGGAACGGGCGACCGATCGTACAACGGCTCGTGATTGACACGGCAGCGTGATCGGTACACGGCCGGCAGATCACTTTGAACACGTTGTCAGGACGTGCGATGGCGGCAGGATCAAAGTAACACGTCGTGCCACTTGACGGCCTTATGCCGCCGTTTTGTGATAATGAATCTCCCCGAGTTTCGCGCCAGAGTGCTTTCTATGCGGCTTGGATGATCTGTGGACATCTAGTAAGTGCTTTTACTAGTTGTCCATGGGACAATAAATATACAGTCGAAATGGGTGTGATAGAGACGCTGAATCAACAGCATGAGATGCTGCCGATCCGTGGAACGTTTGGGTTTGGCAGTTCGATTTCTATATGAACAGTGACAACGATATGGTAAAATTTCAACTACAAACAATCAAACACGGTTTTTGCCGTCGTGCGGTGTCTGTCTGGCTGGGTGTCTGGCATGTATGTGTCTGTCTGTCTGTCTGTCACGTTCGTGTATTGTGTCGAAACGGCTATAGTTGCTATAGAATGCGAATAGGAAACCGTACTCAACTTAAACTCAAGCTTTCGAATGGCACAATTTTTTCAATGACCTTGAACGACCCCTAATTTCTAATTCAAGATTAAGCTATTATTCGACGTTGAATGTGTCAGAAACGGTAAAAGATAGAGACACAGTTACATACGATTGATTTCTTCCCTGTCAGTTACAAGTAATTGCTATTATTGTCTATTAATATGCTATTCTACTTTAGTTAAGTTGTTCAATTTTTACTATATATTTTTTTCTGCTGTGCTACCATTATATGGTGAATAAAGATGTATACTAACAGGGATCTACTGATGCCCTATACTCAGTCTCAAGGGTGTCATTTCGAATGACCTTGAGTAACAAAATATTCAATGACACGAAGCATCGCGCGGCTTCTGTGCGACAGCTGAGCTTCGTGTTAACTCGTTTATTTAGCGTGCTCACCACCACGGCCGTATTTAAGGGGGGGGGGTTACAAGATCAACCTCCGCCCCCCCCGAAATGTTAACAATTTTTTGTCAATAAGTTTTGTGTCTGTTTATAGTAAAGTAGTGTATGCACACAAACAGGCACCATGCCTGTTGCCTGCATCCGTTGATCGTCAGGAATTCAACTTGTGACAGTCGATTAACTGGCTTAATTTGCTCAGTGTGCAGCATCGCGATATTGAAGTGAAGCCTGGTGATGCTGTAGGCACATAGGCCTAGTGATCATGTCATGTTGTGTGGTTGTACCGTTTTATCGTGTTTATTGTGTTTTACGTAATACATGCTATAAGAGCTCACTGGTGCAATACATTTTATTGTCAGCTGCAGCCTGCAATATCTGTGTTGGGAGAGACTGCTAACAAGTTACTTCTTTCTTCTGCACATCTGCGACTAATGTTCTTGGCATGCTAAGTCG
>Ga0209339_1000585_pt1 | contig 13674 bp, 5 predicted proteins | sample OlaalgELextract3_FD_187376 | JGI IMG/M metagenome (GOLD analysis project Ga0209339, IMG submission 187376) | Olavius algarvensis symbiont microbial communities from Tuscany, Italy - Type A ELBA extract 3 (SPAdes) (version 2) | ecosystem: Host-associated > Annelida > Digestive system >... | reverse complement strand
AGTCACCTCAACCAATGAGCGGCCACTTAACATTGGTGACGTCATATTTGCAGACATCGCTGCACGACGCTGCTGTAATGACTATCTTTAGTTAAACCACTGAAATTATCACGGACCTCGATGGATTCAAGGACGGTCGAGTGCCGGCTTCATTAATTATGCAGTTTGAGGAAGGACAGGACACCGATTGGTTACGGCTTAACGGCTACTGGAGGTATTAAAACACCAAGATGGCGGATTGTTTACATTTAGATGTAGTTCGTTGTTGTTTAAAGTGTAGGCCCGGGCCGGGGCCCAGCCTTTCAGTATTTAGATTTCCTAGCGATTATCGTCGACAATTATGGATTGACTACTGTCGGCGATATGAGCCGAACTTTGTACCTAAACCAAGCCACCGATTGTGTTCAGTGAGTATACACACATCGCACATCAAACTTCAGGGCGCATTTGGCAAATTGCGTTTTTGACCAAATGCACAGCGCGTTTGATCAAATGTGCACATTTAACCAACTTGCATACATGCGCGGCATTTCGTCGAGGTAAGGTTTAGGGTTGGATTACGGTTAGGGATAGGGTTACGGCTTGGGTTAGGGTTAGTGTTAGGGTTAAAGTCATGGTTAGGGCTTTGATCAAATACGCATTTGCCAGACGCGCAGCGCATTTCGTCAAATGCGCAGATTGACCAAATGTACGTTACAAAAACCACCGCTATTAAGTCAAGCCTAAAAGCTGGCCCGGCCGACTCGGCCAGGGCATTTAAACTTTGTCATAGGTGGTTAAAAAGACTCTAAACTGAAATCTCAGCACTTGCTGTGACAACTCAGTGTAGGCATACGTATGCGAGTCATGTGGATTTAGATTCATTCATGGTTTTTACGCGTCTATTTCGATCCGCAAAGGCAAGTCTTCAACCATTAGACGTAACGATAAGGGTCGACCCACGATCCCTACTGCTATCCATTAGTTGGCACTGATCAGGAAATTGTCAGTCCACATGGCGTGTAACATCAAATCCACATCGATAACCGTGTGAAATAAAAACCAATTTAAATAATATTTGGCAGAAATGTACCTGAAAAAATTTGCAACAAAACTATATGCAACAAATGTGAGATGTATTCGTTGAGCGTCGCTACTTCAAGTTTCAAAATGAGATTCAATTTTCTTCCAGTTCAATAATGAAACAATTGAAACATCGCGATTCAGACAGTTTTTGTGATCGCAATGTGCGTTGCTTTTACCAACTCTTGCATCATACTACTTGCATGACAGGTCTTTGCTAATGTCACGGCATAATATAATTTTTTTACCTTTTTTCTCTTACTTACTTAGTTCGATTGGCACTTAACGTGCGTGTGCCAGAGATCTCTCTGGCGTGCGCCGCGTTGCGTGTCCGCAGACGACACTTTCATGGGTTTCAGCGACGATGATCGAATTTTGGCCGTCACTTCGAACATTTGCTGTAAAGTTGCAAATTTAGGCTGGCTGATTATCTGATATTTGGATACTGCACTTTTGTTTGTGTTGTGTCGTTCTCCCTTGCGTCGTGTGATGTAATTGCGTAATAAATTTTAATGTTTTACTGTGCATAATTTTCATGCATATGTTTTACCGTGTAATGAAAGGAATATATCAGTTTGCTGCAAACTTACTCAGCTACGTTCCCACCAAATATTATTGAAATCAGTCAACATCTGACTTAGTTATTGCAAAAGGGTGAACTTTTTTTTGAATCACAGTGTATATATACACTGTGTTCCAAAAAAACATGTGACCACATTTTCGATGATAAGTTGAAGTAGAACCATCCGTTTACAAAGATTTTTGGCACACTTATTACCAAGTGTATAGGCCATTGACGCGTATATTTAGTTTCCCACCTCACCTATTTCGTGCAGCTACTTTACCTTGGGAAACTGTCGAGACCTAAATACCATGAATTTAGCCTTAAATTCCTGATTTTATCAATGCTACAATACTAGGATATTAACTGCAAAATTGTCACCATATTATTTTGCTTACTTATTATACAACTTACGGTTTATAATAGAACAACAGCAAGATTTATTGCAGACGATAACGTTGTTTATCAGTGAGTGAGACGGGAGATACGATTGGCTTCAGACAACAGCTGAGCATGACATCAGTTGAAGCATGTGAGCTGGAGATCATGGTGAATTTTTTTTGTATACACTTGAACAGAGAATGGCAGGTTCATGCGAAATCTAACGAGCTGACCGATGCCTTTTTGGCTTGTCCTCCTGACTGAGCACAAGGTCCTTCACTGCTATGCAACTGATGCGGTCTGCCGCTGCCTGGAAGCGGGACAATTGTACCCATCTTGTGGCTTCTCTTCAGCAGACTGTCAATGCTTCAAAGTTTCCAACCCTTGTCGGGCCATTCACTCAACAGCCTTTGTGCACCATACTGCTTTGACAGATAGAGGTTTTTTAATCAGAATCACATCTTCTTGTGAAATGTTCAAGATTTTGTTTAATTTTTGCTGATATTTAGGTCTTGACAATTTCCCAAGGTAAAGTAGCTGCACGAAATAGGTGAGGTGGGAAAATAAAAACACCTGTCGATGGCCTATACTCTTAGTAATAAGTGTGCCAAAAATCTTTCTAAACGGACAGTTCTACTTCAACTTATCATAAAAAATGTGGTCACATGTTTTTTTTTTGGAACACAGTGTATACATCCGTTTACAGGTTTTTGAAGAAACCTGTAAAATGTACATCATTTTTAACATTTTTAATTATGCTGTTTCAGAAGCATTTTGACAATGCTCAGTATGAAAGTCATCGTGCGGACGGTCTGCGGAAGTTACGCCCTGATGCAGTGCCGATGGTCTTTGAGGCATCACCTGTGACTGCAGACAGGAGAATGAAACGGAAACAGTACAGTAAACAAGGTACATGTCAAATAATTGCTGTCATCAATTTAAAGTATCCAGTATTTATTAATTTCCTTCGCAATTTCTAATCGAAGCAGGTAAATTTCGATTTTTGGCTGCAGAAGGGTAGTGGATTGGTTATTCCAGTGTCTCTTCCTCCTTCACACTTCACACAAACAAGTCTGGGAAGCCAGCAGATGCCATCCGCTGTGCAAATAAGACAGTGGCTTAGCATCTTAGGCTGTCAGCCGCTGGCTAGCTATCCAGCGCAGACGAGAGATGCTTCTTTCAAGATGGCAACTGCCATGTCATGTAAACAAGTGTAATATGTGTTATTATTAATATGCAACTTAATGTAGAATATATAGTTGTGTTTGACTATGTTGAATGATATCATTTCTGTTATTAGATGTTGTCGGCTGTAACGCAACTGCCTAGCAAGAGTATGAGTCAATTTACTGCTAAATCTATTTCTAAACATGACGTTGAAGCATAAAGATTGCAATCCCAGATCCCTTTTCTCAATCCTGGAATCCGTGATTAAGGAATTTATAATCCAGGGATCCTGCCAGGATTATAGATTGGCAGAAATATATCAACGTATACGAAAAAAATATATCGTTTTTCAGTGTAGAGCCACCACCTTAGTCCACCTGGCGAATGAAATTAACGTAATTGAGACTAAATATTACAGTCCAGTTAAATAACAACATTTCTCATGATGACATTTCATAGTTTACTTATTATGCCCCCGCTCCCGTAGGGGAGGCGGGGGCATTAGGCGGTCATCGGCGTCCGTCTGATGTCGTGTACATGGGCTCTAACTCGAAAACCAAAAGGCCTAGGAAGACGAAACTTTGCACAGGGGTACCCCAGGTCACATGCGACTCCCACACCGACTTCAAGGTCAGAAGGTCAAAAGTCAAGGTCACGGGGCGGCGGCATATTGTGGCGGCCACCTAGCCGCACAGCAGCTGCTGCATAGCGGCAGCACCAACAGAGCTGCCACTTGGCGAACGGATGCAGATATAACGTCATTAAAATATTACTTAATACTGCAATGCTTATAATAATACAGAGTAATCATTTTCGTGTAAATTCTGCTGTATAAATATATACTGAGTTTGATTTTGGGAAATAAAGATGATATTACCAAAAGTCAAAGTCAAACTCATTATGCACTGCAGTATTTAATACAGCGACAGGAGTAGAAGGTAAAGTTAGAAGTATCACAAAGTTTTATTGTCTTGCATATATGTTGATAAAGTACACCAAAAGTATTGGTATACACGTTTGCCTGCTAATAACTTCTGCACTTAACCAACATTTGTAAAATATTTAAGGTAAATATTGGATTTCAAGTTCCATCAAATGTATGTATTTTTAGTTGTTGCTGAACACACTTACTGCAAACAGTCACGTACGGCGAGCATCATCGATGTCGATGAACAAACAGACGTTCAACTGTCAGTGAATGACACCAGCAATGACGTTGCAGAACAGAATGTGAAAGAACTGCAGCTCCAGATTCGACGACTGAAGTGGCAGGTGTGTTGCTTCTTATCGCAGCACACTCATGCACGATATTGATATAGCAATTCTGTCCGTCTGTCTGTCCGTGACGTTCCAGTATTGGATGAAAATGGCTTAACATATCGTCATATAGTTGCTATGGAAGGTGAATAGGAAACTGTACCCAAGCTTTCAAATGATACCACTTTCAATGACCTTGAGTGACCTCTAACCCACATTTCAAGGTCACAATAATATTTAACGTCAAATAACTCAACTAATAGTAAGTCGTGTATGATCTGTCCAATGGCTCCGTTTCCAGTGACCTTGAGTGACCCTTAACCTAGATTTCAAGGTCACGGTATAATATTTAGGCCTATGAATGCACTCAATATTTTTTAAGAACCGACTTAAGACATTCCTTTTCAACATGTGATACCGACATTGTAGCACGCGCCTCTGTACTATGGCGTATTATAAATTGATAGTTTGATTGATTGATCAGACTGTTTAATTTTAGCTACTGAACTTCGCAGTCGATAACAACATATCATAGTGAACTTTAACGTGAAGTTTAATTAGTCAGACCTTTTGCCATTGTGAGGTTTTGTGATTTACATTACACTTACCTCATCTGCATCCTAATTATTGGTTTTGTTTTCATCTGTGTGTTTGGCCAAAAGTGACATAGTAGTTTTATTTTGGTTTTTGGCCAAAAAATAAGTTCCATTTTCGTCGTTGGTTTTGTTTTCGGCCAAAGATGCAAAACCCGCTTTCAGTCGTTCTCTAAAGCAGTCATTAAAATATATTTATGTTAAAATGTCTTCTGTATGCATATAAGTAAGTAAGTAAGTAAGCGAATTTGTACACAGCGCCTACGAGCAAACAGTCACTAGGCGCTATATGTGTATAGTATGCAGACCTGTAGGCATGGCAGCATATTCTGAACCGGTCACCAAAAGTGGAAATAGGGAGGGTTGTGACAGGACAGATATCCAGTGTATAAATATCTTGGGGTCCATGGCTTGTTTACTGTCACTGTTGTCTGTGTGGCTGGTGCAGGCCTGCTAGTGGTTATACAGTGAGAGGCAAATTCAGAACTAGGCGAGTATAAATGATTCTTGTCCTAGGAATATTCATGTTCCTTTCAGCTGTTTACCCGGGATCTCCTTAGTACTGGACACTAGAGGCTTAGTGGAAGGTCTGTGACGGAAGGTCGAGAGTGCCTGTGAGGAATTGAGGACAATGGTATATTGTCTTAACGTTTTTAAGAGTTGTGGTGCCGGCTCACCTGGGTTGTCCCGGATAAAGGGCTGTTAAATGGTTGTGTGTGTGTGTGTGTTTTGTATGTGTAGCTGCAGCAATCAAAGCAGCGCGAGGCTAACTTGGTGGCAAACATCAACAAGTTTCTTAATGCCGACCAGATCGAGAAGCTGAAACTGCCTGATCACAAAGGCCACAACATTGTCTGGTCAAGTGAGACAATCCAGCGCTGTCTTGGAATTCGCTCAGTTGTTGGTCGTAATGGATATGAATATCTCAGAAAGATGAATTATCCATTGCCATCATACCGCACTCTGTGTCGCCATCTTCAGAATTCGACATTCCGTCCAGGCATTCAACACGATGTTCTAAACTGGCTGCGACTCAAACTGTCAAATGCGAAGGAGTCACAGAAGCTGTGTGTGTTGCTAATTGACGAGATGCAACTGAAAAGCAGAATCGAGTTTGACAGAGGTCTGCGACATATTGTCGGATACGTTTCACCAGAGACATTGCCAACTGATGCTGCACCAGGAGACGACAAGGAGCCCGCTACTCACGGTCTGGTGTTCATGTTGCGAGGACTTGCAGCCAGCTGGAAGCAGACTGTTGCATATCTGTTTTCCGGTGCTTCATTGAAACGTGAACCGTTCTGGAACTTTACGAGAAAAGTCATTGACGCTGCCGAGTCTGTTGGATTCAAGATACAGGCAGTAACAACAGACATGGGTCCAGCTAACACAGCTCTCTGGAATCACGCTGGCATCGAGTCCACACGCAGCAAAGTATCATCAGCAGTGGCACATCCATACGCAGCTGACAGATTACTGTATTTCATTGCTGACCCTCCGCATCTATTGAAGAATCTCTGGAACTGTGTGCTGGTCCACGAGGTCACTCTAAGTCCACAAACTGTCCAGAAATATAATCTTCCTAGTGACGTTGTAAAGGGCTTTGTGTATGTCAGTCAACTGCTTGATGCTCAGAATTCACACGAGCTCCGCCTGGCATATAAACTGAAGTCTTGCCATATAAGTCCGAGCCAGTACGAGAAGATGAGAGTCTGTTTTGCTGCACAGTTCTTCTCACGTTCTACTGCTGCAGCAATTCAAACCTGCGTCAACCTGGAAATTTTGCCTGTGGAAGCACTGACAACCGTGTGGTTCTTGAACTTTGTGAATGATTGGTTTGACGCAATGAATGCCAGGCACAAAGAAGCTGCCCAGTTTCGTGGCAAGGAAACAGCTGGAACCCAGATACTGTTAGAAATGTTACATGTGATCAAAGATCTCTCTTTTGACGGCAAAAAGACCTGGAAACCAATTCAGACAGGCATCCAGCTGTCAACAACTGTAGCTCTGCAGCTCAGCCAGGAAGTGATGTCAACTCACAAGCTGCAGTACTTCTTGACTGGTCGCTTGTCACAGGATCCTGTGGAAAACCTGTTTTCACAGACTCGCGGCCAAGGTGTCATGCACCCATCCTGCTCAGTTTTTCGCCAGGCTCTGCGTCTCGTAACTGTGGCACAGTATCTGCAGGTGAGTAAAGGTGCTGCATATGAGGATGACGGCTGTACGTATCTAGTGGACTACTTAAAGCACAGAGCTGATGGAGCTGAAGTTGACGAGGAATCGTTGTTGCCAGCACTGCTGACTGCTTCAGCTGAATTAGAATTACAGACAATGGAACAGTGTGCGACTCAGACTGGACTGGATGAGCTGTTGGAAGTCGGGCGGATGGAATGTGTGCAGCAGACTGAAGCAGGGAGTGAAGTTGGCCAACTCAAGATACGTACAACAAGCACTACAGCACGGAGTCCTCTGCAATCAATTGAGAATGTGAGTCAGTCAAGACCTCTTGAGCAGCTTGAAGGCAATGCTCTGTATGATATCATGGGCTGGGCAGCTTCGAAGGTTTTCCAGAAGGTGGACTGTGAGGTCTGCCGTTCAGCCTTTATTGCTGACAGTGTAAGCGATGACTGTTACAGTAAATATACTGTTGCTCGAAGCTATGGTGGTCTGACACATCCATCAAAGGAACTCCTTGATGCAGCAAAACTTGCAGAGCAGATTTTTATGTCCAACAGAGATACCACACTTCAGAAAGTTGACGTTGACCTGTATATCACAAGGCAGGTCCTTGATGCTGTGAATTCCCATGATTTTAATTTTCCAGCATGCCACAATGTTCTGCATTCTCTGTTCAAGAAATACATTAGACTTCGAATTAATCAGTATGCCAGCACCGTTACTGCTAGTAACTCATTGATGAAAAAGAGGCAGTATGGAAGTAAGACTGCATGTCGAATTATGCTTATACCTTAATTGACGACTGTTTTAGTGCGTATGACCATAGAGGACAATATTACGTGTACCGTCGGTTTTCAGACAGTGACAGTGTGTTAGTCACAACAACCAGTGGCCTGTTTTTTGGCCAGTCGTCTGTCGTACAGTGACAGTGTGTTAGTTGTAACAACCAGTGGCCTGTTTGTTGGCCAGTCGTCTGTCGTACAGTGACAGTGTGTTAGTTGTAACAACCAATGGCCTGTTTGTTGGCCAGTTGTCCGTCGGTTGTCGTACAGTGACAGTGTGTTAGTTGTAACAACCAGTGGCCTGTTTGTTGGCCAGTCGTCTGTCGTACAGTGACAGTGTGTTAGTTGTAACAACCAATGGCCTGTTTGTTGGCCAGTCGTCTGTCGTACAGTGACAGTGTGTAAGTTGTAACAACCAATGGCCTGTTTGTTGGCCAGTCGTCCGTCGGTTGTCGTACAGTGACAGTGTGTTAGTCACAACAACCAGTGGCCTGTTTGTTGGCCAGTCGTCTGTCGGTTGTCGTACAGTGACAGTGTGTTAGTTGTAACAGCCAGTGGCATGTTTGTTGGCCAGTCGTCTGTCGGTTGTTGAAGTAACACAATGACAGCTGCTCATTTAAACTGGCTACCGTAAGTTTACTGTCAATAATAGTTCACAAAACTCACAAGAAGAAATGAAACAAGAACTTATTTATCTCAAACAGATCGCTCTCAGCTGCGCACACAATACGTCGAGATCATCTGACCTTGAAATCTATGTTAAGGGTCACTCAAGGTCACTAGAAATGATATCATTTCATAGCTTGTGTATGGTTTCCTATTCGTTTTCCATAGTAACTTGTATCGTCTGCAAGATGTAGCGACTTATTGGTAACAAAAAATTACAAAATTTTTATACCCCACCTGTATTTAGTACCCCCGCAGAGGTGACCCTATCTGCAATATCTGGCAAAACGGCGGGAGATACGACTTAGTAATAGGAAATAGCATACGACCTTTCGATTGGTACCAATTTCGATTAACTGATTGATTGATTAATTAATTAGTTAACTAATTAATATTCTAATTAATTAATTAAAATTAGGCCTAATTTAGGCGTAATTAGGCCTATAGATGCCCTCGACGTATTGTATGCACAGCTTACGCGCGATCTGTTTGCGATAGCTAAGTTCTTGTTGGTTTTGATTTTACAAATGCTTACACATTCGACTGTGCAGATTGCGAAACAAGTACAAACCAAAACATGACAATTTCGGCTCAGGCTGCGTTCATAACGGTAACATTTTCTTTTGCAATTGAACTTTTTTGTAACACAGAACAGTACAATTTATAGCAAACAGTTGACAATAACATACTTAAAGATAGTTTTCAGTACAACAACAGTGTGTTGTCACAGAACAGTGCATCTGTACATAAAGTTAACAAGTGGTGCATCACAGTGCTGTATTGTTAGAACTGCTGCACAACAGTCACACCACAAGTGAATGAATGACTGAGTGTTGCTGGCTGTGCCGGTGGGCTGAACTGCTGTGCTGCATGCCACCACTGCTGGGTCGATGATAATGTTGAGATGGCGGCCGTTGTGCACCCGAATAACAGTTTGTCCATAGCGCCCCTGAAAGTGAACACACAAAGCAAACAGCTACTGGAGAAATGGCTAAGTGTGCTCAAAAGTCCGATGTGGTGTCATATATATTTACTAACAGTGGAGCTCTAATAAATCTCGTCGGCTAAACAACTGCACCGCATTGATGTGATCAGCGATGGTAAGTGCTATTACCAGTGGAGGGCCCACTGATACAGAAAACTATTACCGGTGAGGCGCCCACTGATATGAAATTCTATTACCAGTGGAGGAGCAATATAGCTAGGGAATGCAATCCCGGACCGTTTTGCCAATCCCAGGATTTCGAGATTTGAGTTTGCTTAATCCCGGGATTGAATCGAGCCAGATTATGGCTGGCTATAACTGGTCTTGTAATAGGAAAAATAGCAACAACAAGGACTACAAGGTATAGGTTGAACTGCGCAATGCACATAGTAATAGGGCGGTTAAGTTGCACGTTTCTTCATTGGCGCATGGTTCTTTTTTTGTGTTTATTGTAAAAGTACTGTGTTGTTTTATGCGTAAATAAATGATGACTGGTCAAATACAGATGACTTTACTTATTTTCTTAATACTGTATATGCACACAGACACAGAAACTCAGCAGTTTGGAGATCAAGCCCACACTGCAGTCAGCATTAACGTTAGCCTGTTCAAATCATATCATTGTATTCTGACGACTGTCAGACACTAGACACACACGAAAGTCACAATGTATCAGGCAACATAAACTATAACTATAGGCCTATAGGCCATTGGTCTATGGGAACATCAGCCACGTACACCATGCTAATTACTACGTGAAAAGTCTATAGGGGGTTACTTGTTCTTCGAAAAGTAAGTACGTAAAAATAACATTGTCCAGTACGTGATCGCTCATGCGCGATCTTAGCTTGGAGCACAAGATGCCAGCTGATGAACACGCACGTGCATTATAGCATTAAAAGTAAGTAAAAAACGGAGTATTGTGTCGCTATCAGACTATGGTTAACTTATCTGCCTAGGGCTAGGGGGCAGAAGGGCAGCCTAGCTTACTTAGTTTTTACTTAGTTATGCTCTTATTGCTGTTTTAGCAGTCGAACGGGTTTGCTAACGCTGCTAAATGCATTGCACTTATCTTCAGAAATAGCATTTAATTCCTGGCAGCAACAAGAAGCCCAGCTAGTGCTGGGATAGCCAACCGTCCGTTGGTATTCGCAACTAGAACAACACTCAGCGGCCATAACAGAATACCTATGCCTGAATTTATTTACGCTTCGCCGTTTTAATAATAACGAGAGTTCTGGAGGCAGGAAAATACGGTTTTGCCCCTATTAGGGGGTGATGCCCCCAGACTAGGATGATGAAACTTGGCGTCCAGGTAGCGAAGGGATGTCACTTTCATGTCGTGAAGACAAAATGATGATATGTGGAATCGTTTTGACACAGACGTCATCCTCATGCCATATAGCCAACCGTCTACGGTATATAGATAGACGGTTGGCTAAAAATGGGAGCGTGATAGCTGTGGTTTTTACACAAGACCAAAGTTCGTACCAAAGTTGGCAAAGTCACATTTCCAAACGATCGTGATACCAGCGTTTCCTACTGCAGAATGTTGCTGAACGATACACTGCTGAATGAGGACAGCTTCAGAAATGGTTTAAGGGAATCTCCAGTGTGTGACTGTGATGAGGAACGTGAAAGTGTAAGTCACTTCTTGCTGAGATGTCCGCATTACGAGGAAATCAGGAATAAGTTGCAAAATGTTGTTGACGACATTTGGACTTCTGCTAAGCGGAAGGGTCACTTGCAACTCTAGGACAGTCTTCTCCTTGCACCTACACAAACTGATTGCATCACAAAAAGAATGGACAGAGATATTAAATTTGCATTTTTTCAGTTCAGTTCATCCGCTCAGCCAATAGAAAGATTTGATTCCATTATACCTTCACCATAGTGATGACCTACATACTTGTGAAGACAGTCACCACTGTTGTTACAACTAGTTTTGGATTCTACAATATATGTCTATACCTCGGTGGTTTCAGTCAACATGTTGCAAGTTTATACACTGGGATGTTACTACTGGAGCTGATACCTGGCGCGACGAGGTCGTCAACAGATATCAACAACAACTGCTAAATGCGGCGAAAACAAAGCACTTATACGGCAAAGTTTAATCCCGAAAATCCCCGGATTGGGTGAACTTAAACCCGGGATTTCGGGATTGTAAAAAAGCCCGGGATTTCATGATCCCGGGATTAATTCCCTAAATATAGCAGTGGGCGCCTTTTACGATCAGCGATAACGTACGGAAACATCGATAACCGACCATCACGTAATAAGCGTCGAACATACTTTCAAATATTGCGACAAAGACTTTTAGTCAAAAGAAATGACTGCATTAAATTATTAAAATGTGAAGTTATTATCACAAACAAACTATTTTCGCCATCCAAAGTAAACAATCCACCGCCATTTTGGTGAGGAAATTTCTCCCGTGACATAACCTGCCTCAACCAGCGAAAGGCAGTGCAGCTGGTTCTCGAGCAGCCTTGCGCAGCACCATTGTGGAAGTAGACTAATTTCACCACAATGCCAGAGTATAGTCAAGCCGCTATAAATTGGCACTCTATGACTTCGAAGAATATATACAAAATATATACTTCTATGTTCATCATTAATGTTGTCGGCGCCATTGTTTTGTTATACAGTGTGGTGAAATTCCAACGTTTTGAGTATCGGCGAGTTGTTTTTTTTGCATTGCTTTTGCAGGTGCAACTCTATAATCTGGGTTAGGGTGGGTTCTGTGGGATCTGCTGTTTTGGTCCGGTCTGCTTGAACACCGCAAAACACCACAAAACATGGCAAAAAACCACCATATACATCATACATGTCAATAGAGGTCAAATTGCTGCAACTATCACGAAACAGTACAGAACACCGCAGAACAGTACAAAACACTGCAAAACACTACAAAACACACATGAAGTTGTCCAAAGGTACCGCAAAACACCACCACATACAGATGAATAGATGTCAATTGCCAAAATAACTGCAAAACACCACAAAACACTGCAAAACAGAGCAAAAACCACAAAATACACAAAACAGTGCAAAACACACCTAAGTAAACAGAAATCACCCGATGTTACTGCAAAAGACCACAAAACAACACAAGAAATACTGGAGTTGTGTTGACGTTACAGGCTTACCGCAAAGCACATCAGTGTAAAAGTACATTTAACAAACTGTTTAATTTTGTTCGAGCATTTTCACGTTGATCATCAAAATGTCGTGAGCAATTGTCCTCGTTCATCAACTGTTTGTGAAATAACTGCTGATGATGTGGGTTCAGATTGTGATATAGATTTGCCCATGATCCACAGGAAATGGGATAGGGATTGTGTAGAAATCTTGCAGCAGGAAGCTGCTGCCATGGTTGCAACATTACATGCAAACAGTAGCATAACGTATGCAGTTATTACAGACATTGTTCAATCAGCAGACAATATCAATGGCACAACTGTGAACTTCTTTCACACAGAAACAATCACTTTGCTGTGTGATGCTGATATTGATGAAAGGTTTTTTTTTACAACTGTTGATTGTGCTTTAAAGCAGCATACTAAATCGGCCACTAAACTTTTTGTCTACCAGCTATGAACAGGAACAGTTCTTTGATACGCAACCTCTTGCTGTTAAGCCCTAGAAAGTTGTGCTGGTTCAGAGGTATGAAACTAGAGGTGGTGCCACACACTTACTATATGATACCTATCAATACATATCTGTTGAGGCAATTCTGCGAAGTCTGCTGTCAGACCGAACATGGTAATGAGTGACACCTGCACACCGGGACTGATTAGTGACTGTTGGGATGGGTTGCTGCATAAACATCACCCATCATTAAGTAATAAATCACAGTTTTGTATAGCACTGCAGCTCTTTTATGATGGGATGGGCACAACAAACTCTTTGCACAATCAGTCAAGCTTGTGCAATGTAGGAGTGTTCTACTTCATCATTAAGAACTTGCCCAATGTGGTTAATTCTTGCTTTTCAAATGTTCACTTGGTGTCACTTTGCTACAGTCAAGACTTGAAA
>Ga0209339_1000584_pt1 | contig 13685 bp, 11 predicted proteins | sample OlaalgELextract3_FD_187376 | JGI IMG/M metagenome (GOLD analysis project Ga0209339, IMG submission 187376) | Olavius algarvensis symbiont microbial communities from Tuscany, Italy - Type A ELBA extract 3 (SPAdes) (version 2) | ecosystem: Host-associated > Annelida > Digestive system >... | reverse complement strand
GATCGGAACGCTATCGAAGGGAACCTTCGTAACCTGGTGTTTCCCGCCCAGCCAGATGACAAGCGTCTTCGATGGATTAAGACGCAGGCGGCAGGAGCTTAGCCACGTTGACACATCGGCGACGCACGGTGAGAGCCGGTCGACTGCTGTCGCTGCCTCGGTTACAGGAACACTGAGATAAACCTGGCAGTCGTCGTAGCATAACACTTAGACGAATTGACCAATTTAACGAAAATTTTAGATAACATAGCTGATGAACTGTTGATTCTAAATATCCCAGACTATTTTGTCTTTTGGTTAAAGATATTTTGCTATAAATGTAAATAGCAAAAGTGCTGTTACAACAACCGGATTTACCACTGAATATGAACATCTCATGTAGCAAAACGATTGCTTAAGATGCACTTTTTGACATAAGACGACGACTTGATGGGCTCAGGACACTAATCAATAAAATCAGTACGAGATCTTTAACTCTGTTGATCTTTGCAATTGGATGGGTAATTTTTTGTGGTCGACCACAACCCGGACGTGAGTCAATAACGCCACTGCTGTCATTTTTTCTGTGTTTAATCCGCTAAAACTCTTTCCCGTGTCAGGAAACATCTTAAGAAAGCGGGTTGCTTCATACTTTTTTTATTCATTTATACGAGCATTTACTTAAATATTGATCTTCAACGGTAAATTCCGTTGCTGCAACGGCATTTTACTAACGTCCTCTTACATCACTGCTAGTCTGCTAACAAACGACGTTCAACGAAAAGACAAACTATTTTCAGATGTGTACAGATTCAGCATTCCCTCAGCCATATTGTCTAAAATTTTCATTAAAATTGGTTGATACTTCCAAGAGTTAATGCAAAAAAATCAAAGGGGGTATTATTTCGAAACAAAGTGTGCATCAGTTTAGACTAGACTCTGCTATACATGTCAGGCAAAACTACATTAGTGATGCCTACGTAGCCTAAGTCCTAAACAAACGTTACAGCGTGTATGATGAAGTTTATTTCGTCATAGAGACAGAATACAGTACATAAAATACATATATAAAATGAGAAGAAAAAAAATAAAATAAAAAAGTATGACTTCGTCTAGAAAAAAGACTTGTTCATCATTCTTAGACAGTCACTTCGTATTTTGTGCATAGCTGTTAAATTATAATTACCGTGTTTATTCTTTATTTTATTGTTTATTATTATAGTTGATTATTGTTCTGTGTTTGTTTAATAAAAAAGCTTTGTTAGTGGTTTGTGCACCAAAGACAACTATTAAACACTAATATAGTTCTGCTTTTGCGTAATACTACAATTAAAGCATACTTGACCGCTAGCATGCGGACGTGGCCGATGGAATATTAGCTGGATTTGTCTATAGTGCGAAAGGTGTTGTATGAAATAAACTCTTGATGCTGTTATCATAATCTCTCCTCACAGCTATCGCCGTATTCTCCGAGACGTCACGTGATACGTTGACGTCATCACCCAGTGACTCAATAGCAATTTGTCGTCGCGGTGGTCCTTGGTTGCTGTTTGATCGCAGCCGCGGTGCCGGGAGGCGTAGTGTTCGCGCTGCCGTGTCTTCAACGTGGGTGGCCAACGGTCTGTAATTGCCAACATCCGACCTGCTCATCACGTGGTCGCCGGGTATCACAGACTTCACGCCGTGATCTATTTGATGTAGCGAGACAGTGTCTTCGTCGAGCTGGTCCGTCCGGCCAGCTCGGCGTCTTCCGCTTCTGCAACAGCCGATCGTCGGAAAATTCGTTCCTGTCTTCTGTCCAGTTTCCCGTTCGCCAACCATGCCTTTTAAATTTTTAATTAACCCTTTACAGTGTGAAGGCAATTATGTGATGGTGAATAAAGTTGTATAATTACAGTGCCACATCGATGGTATGGTATAGTTGGGTTCAACGTCCCACTCGACACATTTATAGGTTATTTCGGAGACGATTTTACGAGTCAGATGACTCAACCAACAGTGTCACAGCACTGAAGGACGATGGTTACTAGTCCACCACGTCCAGAACCAATCCAACCAGGCTAAGCTCACTAAAATGTAAAAAGAAGGATGTAAGCAAAAAATTAATATATACACTGTATCAGAAAAGGGTGCCACTTTTATTTTTGCAATAACTTTGGCAAATTTAGACCGATCTTAATAATTCTTTCACTGTTGTATTCTCAGATCTACTGCTGAGGAAGGTAGCATTAAAACGACCTCCTCGCCTCATGTCTGTTGCCGCACTACTTTGCGAAAATTGAATGCGCAACTGTTCAACTTTACAAGAAAGTTATAACTCAATATGGTGCAATAACGTTCAATTTCAATAAATGTTTAGCAGGAATGTTATCTGCTTGTTTGTATGTCTATACAGATAAATTTAAAGCATATGTTCAAGATATCCGCCTTCCGAATGCGTGCATGCATCGGAACGTCTCTTGCGTACACGTCCGACATTCAGCGAGACCGTCATGGTGTCCGTCGGAGTTTCAAAACTCGGCTGCACAGACTTGTTTTTTGTAGAGTCGGGGGTGACAATAAACGGTGCTTATTACTGCGACGTGCTGCTGACGCAGAATTTATTGCCAGTCATTAGGCAGATATCAGGGAATGAGTTCGTGTTTCAGCAGGACAGTGCTCCAGCACACCGTGCTCGTGAGACAATTGAGCTCTTACGTTGAGAGACGCGCGGGACCTTATTTCACCGGAACAGTGGTCACTGAACAGTCCAGATCTTAACCCGGTGGATTACAAAATCTTTGCTAGAATGTAGCAGCGCGTCTACCAAACAAAGATTCGAAATGTTGACGAACTGCGACAGTGTCTGCTGAACGTTTGGGGCAGCATTGAAAAGTCATAGACGCATCCAGTGCATGTGTGACTCAAAGCATGGTAATATTTGAAAGCTTAGGTACGGTTTCCTATTCGCCCTCCATGGTAACTATGCCCGTTTGTTTAGGAGTTTAGGAGATATTAAGCATCAAAGAATGGCCTAACCTTGAAATCTAGATTTGGAAACGTTCAAGGTCCTTGAAAATAGCGCGGTTCGATAGACCATGCATGACTTTCTATTAGTCCGCCATTGTAACCATAGCTCTATCTTTACCGTTTTCGAGTTATTTGACGTCCAGTAATATCGTGACTTTGAAATCTGGCTTATAGTTCATCAAGGCCATTGAAAGCGGTGCCATTCGAAAGCTTGGGTGTGATTTCCTATTCGCCTTCTATAGTAATTATATGGCCGTATCTGTAGTCGTTTGTAAGATATTCAGCGTCAAAGGATGGTGTGACCTTGAAAACAGGGTTAGTGTTCGTTCAAGGTCATTAAAAATGGCACTATTTGATAGATCACATATAAATTCCTATTAGCTTTCCATAGTAACTGTGGCGATATCTTGTATCATTTGATAGATATAGCGAGTTATTGGTCCAAAATCGCGAAATTTTTATACCCAACCTTTCCAACGTTTCCAATCTACGTATACCTGATGTAGAATATTAATACCAGGTGGCTATCCAGAACCGTTTTACGGCACTCGCTGATGGAACTGGCGAATGGGATACATTTAAGGATGCCCATACCAAAGTGGCCGAGGAAGTCCTGGGGTTTCGAAGGTATGTTAAGCATAAGTGGATAAGTAATGCTAAACGATCATTCTATCGGTCATTCAACGCAATATTTGGTAGAGTTAATCACATTGCGTCTGAGGCTGTTATAGTTGAGCTACTGAATAGTAAATGCTTACCGACTCTGTTGTACGGCCTAGAAGCATGTCCTTTGAAATCTGCTGACCTCAAATCCTTGGATTATACTGTTTTCGGAGCATTTATGAAAATTTTCAAAACTAAGTCAAAGGAGGTCGCCAGCTGTTGCATGGAGATGTTTAACTGTTCATTGCCGTCTGTTTCTGTTAACAATAGAAAATGTAAATTTCTGCAAAAAAAATCGGCTTCTGAGAACATAATATGTCGTCATTGTGTTGACTGCGCTAAGTAGCGTTTTTTAATGTTTCATACTGCTGATTAGTTAAGTGTTCACTTTCATTTTTTTGCGTATAATTGTGCTGCCTTTTCAAAGGTGAATAAAGTTGTGCGAATAAGCGACCAAACACGGAATCTCGTTGAAAAGAAGCGTACTGCCAGGCTCAACCACGACATGAATCAGTACAAGGATTTAAACCGACAATGCAAGAAATCGGCAAGACAAGACAAACAGAACTGGGCCGAATCCAAAGCTATACAAGGTAAAGCTTATCTGGCTACTGGCCAGATTAAAGTGCCTTTGCACACTTTAGAAATCTTAGAGCTGCTTGTCCACGGAAAGTCTCGGCCATTCTCGATGATCATGGCAACCTTATAAGTGATAAAGCAGCCAAAGCTCACAGGTGGAAGAATCACTTTGAGCAGCCATTGAATCATCCTCAGTTCCCTGTCCTGACCTGCCAAGCACTGTACAAGAAGACCAGCGGGCCTGTCAAGAACCATCTGAGTTGGAAGTACACACTTTTGTACGAAAACCAACGAATGGCAAAGCCCCAGGTCTGTGCGGTATAACAGCTGAGATGCTTAAAGCCAGTGGAGATCTTGGGATCCAGTGGCTGACCAGTGTGATCAAGCAGGTACGGAGACAGGAGTATTTGCACCCGATTGGAAGAAACCAAGAAGGGAATTAATCTCCCTATTTACAAGGGAAAGGGCAGTTCTAAAAACTGCAAAAACTACAGGGGCATATCACTCCTATAGGCCCTAAACACCTGGAAAGTTGTTTGCTACGGTTCTGCTGAATAAGGTTCGTGACCAGTTTCTGACACTGTAGAGTGGAGCAAAGTGGGTTCACACCCGGACGGTCAACGACAGATCGAATCTTCGCCAGTATATTTGCTATATCAATATCGCAGTCACGATTTGCGGAAAAGTCGCGATTTGCCGATGAGATTAGGCGAACGTTACGGGGAAATTGAGTATAGGGGTAGTAGATTTATACAACGCTGGCGTGGTTCAAGCGGTAACGTTTGCCTATCTCATCTAGCAATAAGTTTCTTGGTACAATTTTTACCGCGCGACGCGTATGCATAGCGCGGACAATATCGTGGAAAGATGTCTGTCCGTCCGTCTGTCTGTCCGTCTGTCACACGCCGGTATTGTGCCTAAACGGTTATATATATCCTCAAAGTTTTTTTTCACCATCGGTTAACCCCACCATTCTAGTTTTTCTTTACCAAACGGGATGGCAATATTCTGACGGGGACCCCCTAACGAGGGCGTCGAATGCAAGGGGTATGAAAAAATTACGATTTTCGACCAATATCGGGCTTTATCTCCGAACTGATGCAAGATAGAGCCATAGTTACTATGGAAGGCGAATAGGATACACAAGCTTACGAATGGTACCAGTTTGAATGCCCTTGAATAACCTCTAACTCAGATTTCAAGGTCACGATATTATTCAACGACAAATAACTCAAAAATGGTACAAGATAAAGCTATATTTACAATAGCGGACCAATGGAAAGTCATAATGGTCCATCGAACGGCGTCGTTTTCAATGACCTTAAACCCCCTAACCCAGTTTTCAAGGTCACGCTATTCTTTGACGCTGGATATCTCATAAACGGTTAAAGATACAGCCATAGTTACTATGGAAGGCGAATAGGAAACCGCACCCAATCTTTCGAATGGTACCAGTTTGAATGACCTTCAGTGACTTTTTCAAAGTCACGATTATTTAACGTCAAATAACTTGAAAATGGCACAATGTACAGCTATACTTACAATTGCCGACCAATAGAAAGTCGTATATGATCTATCAAACGCCGCCGTTTCCAATAACCTAGAACGACCCCTACCCCCAGTTTCAAGGTCACGCCATTCTTTGACGTTGAATATATCATAAACGGTAAGACATACAGACATAGTTTCAATGAAATACTAATACGGACTTACACACGACCTACTCAACAGTGTCATTTGGCATGACTTTGAGTGACCTTGAGTGACTTAGCAAAATATTCAATGACACGAAACGTCGCGCGGTCTCTGCGACAGCTGAGCTTCAGGTTTTTTTGTAGGACTGATCGAACCATAGGTCTGCTCTCGCGTAAGAACTTTCACCGTTCTGGGTGTAGAAATATGGGCTTATGGCTACTAAAATCGCCAAAATTTGGAATGTTTGCTATAAATTTGGTATAAGTTTGCCCCTGGGAGCGAACTCTATTAAAGGGTGCGAACCATAGGTTCGCTCACTCACCTGTACTAAATTTTATCTTTAGAGGTATTAAAAATATAGGCATAAGGCCTCAAAATCATCAAAATTTAGAATTTTTGGTATAGAATTGCCCCTAAGGGACGAATCCCTTGAGAAATTCTTACGAAATTTGGTATGAGCGAGGGAGTCCTAGGTCCGCTTGCTCAGGCCAAATTTCACCCTTAAGAGTTTAGAAATGTTGGCTTATTGCCCCCAATGTTAGTCGTATTTCTCATTTCAGCAAGTGAAATGTTAAAACAAAGGACGGAACGTTTTGACATGAAGTTTAAGCGCTTGTCAGCGTTATGGCTGTAATTTGATGTGTTTCTTGCCAGTCAGTTGCAAGTGATTGCTATTATTGTCTATAATTAATATGCTATGCTACTTTAGTTAAGTTGTTCAATTTTTTTATTATACTTTTTCTGCTGTGCTACCATATATGGTGAATAAAGATGTATATTAAAAAATCACGCTTTTTCGTTTTGAGACGGCATGCGACGTACCAAACTTGTCACAATAGAGGAGTCCGTTCCCACGTTTACCTCCTAACTTCTTCAGCTCCGACCAGTAGTTTCGCCGCCAGGAGCTATTGCAAATTTGTGGGAAAATTTCAGCGTCGAGGTTGTATGCTTATAACTTGGTTTTCTGTCCAGCAACAGAGACTAAATGAAAAACATAAAATATCTATAGACATGCACAAATGCTGTGAATTTCGTAGAAGCGTGTTTCGGAGGCTGTAATCCCACATTTCTGCACCAACAAATGCGAAATTTGGCATGGGAGACGCTCTGGTACCCGTGCCAAATTTCACATTTATCAGTGCGACGTGTTGCCTTTGTTGGGCGAAAAACCTAATTTGGACCTCTGAGTAAACGAAATATCGGCATGCTACCCTATGGGCAGTACTGCCGATAACAAAGATGACAATTAAGTTAGGTTGACTCACGAACAAGAAGCTCAGTTGTCGCAGAGAGACCGCGCGACGCTTCGTGTCATTTAATATTTTGCTAAGTCACTCAAGATCACTCAAGGTCATTCGAAATGACACTGTTGAGTAGGGCGTCTGTTAGTCCCTATTAGTATTTCATTGAAACTATGTCTGTATGTCGTACCGTTTCTGAGATATTCAGCGTCAAAAAACGGCGTGACCTTAAAACTGGGGGTAGAGGTCGTTCCAGGTCATTGAAAATGGCGCCATACGACTTTTCATTGGTCGGCCATTGTAAGTATAGCTGTATGTTGTATCATTTTGAAGTTATTTGACGTTGCTCTATAGCTCTATACCTTGAAAAGGTCACTGAAGGTCATTCAAACTGGTACCATTCGACAACTTGGGTGCGGTTTCCTATTCGCTTTCCATAGTAACTATGGCCGTATCTTTAACCGCTTATGAGATATTCAGCGTCAAAGAATAGCGTGACCTTGAAAACTGGGTTAGGAACTGTTCAAGGTCATTGAAAATGGCACCGTTCGATAGATCACATACGACTTTCTATTGGCCCGCCATTGTAAATATAGCGCTATCTTGTACCGTTTTTGAGTTACTTGACGTTGAATAATATCTAATAATGACCTATTCCGTGGACCTCGCAATAACATTTGTTATTCTGGACACGTTAAATATTTTTCTGATTGATTGATTGATTGAATATCGTGACCTTGAAATCTGGGTTACAGATCATTCAAAGTCATTCAAACTAGTACCATTCGAAAGCTTGGGTGCGGTTTCCTATTTGTCTTCCATAGTAACTATGGCTTTCGAGATAAAGCGAGATATTGGTCGAAAATCGTGATTTGTCCATACCCCTTGCATTCGACGTTCCCGTTGGATGGGGGGGTCCCCGTCGAATATTGCCATCCCGTTTGGTATGGAAAAACTAGAATTGTTGGGGCTACCCGATGGTGAAAAACTTTGAGGATATGTGTAATCGTTTAGACACAATACCGGCGTGTACGGACAGACGAACGGACAGACAGACGGACATCTTGCCACGGCATAGTCCGCGCTATACACACGCGTCGTGCGATAAAAACAGAGAAACGCATGCAATAAAATGTTTTATTTTGCGTAACCAGAGTCGTGGATTTCTGCATGACAAGAACCGAGTTGTTTGTATGTATGCCACGTACACTGACAATGACTGCGACAGAACATCATACATCGCTTTAATGACACGAGCAGCATTCACCGGCGTAGTTTCGTGGCAGGTTTCTGAAACGAACATAGCATGACAGCACCGACGGCGGAGGCGGCGAAGTCTTGCCGGGTTACGTCGTGTGACTCAGGCGGTGCCCGCATAACGCGACACGACGCCGGCCTGGCCGGGCGCACCTTGCCGCTCGGCTGCCGGTCTGCCTCCGCCGCCGACAACAGCAAATAATTGCGCTGTGCTCCATTATCCGCAGCACAAAATTGCGGGAAATTATGGTGAAATTGCGCGACGGCGAGCACTGCGTCACACTTAGTATAATTATCGTCATCATCTATCACCACTCTCCAGGCTGAGCAGTATAGCAACAACATCCGCTTGTCGTCCAGTTCGTTCAGTATCTCCGCACTCTCTACCTTGTATACGTTTCTGAACATAGAGTTTCCTGTAGGTTTATAGGTGCGACACGAGACTCACAGCTATTTCGCATGGTTTTCCGCTATGTCTCGTCGCTGTGGCTCGTATCTGTACAACACATCATTGTTTGTAAAAAGTCGTACTCAAGTTTCGACTAAATACTAGCAGATTATAGTAAGAACTAGACAATGATCGTTCCAGAGCGCCGTAGCCACATATTTTATTTCGCTGATGGACTCGATTCTATGCTACGAAATAAACTGAATAAGCTCCAAGGTTTTCCCTACACTCCGTATAATTCCAAATATAAGTCATCGTTTGTTGATACTGCGCTATTGACTGTCAGGTCATTAAATATTCAACTTAAATACTGGCACTGATAAAAAATAAATTAGCCAAAATCAGCGTAAGCGCATACAAATACAATTTGCTGACATATTTTACACGTGCACGCACACACACATGCTTGCCGGATTAGGAAAAATAGTAAAATTGTTGCAAATCATAAAGCGACTGACGTGTTAACATTGCAACCACGACTGTCTTCTTAATGAAAATCGTTATTCACCATACAAAATGAAATAAAGAAAAAAATGAAAGAAAATGTCAATGCAATATTATACATGTGGCTCGAATCGATACTGGCTGCAACAATTAAATATGCTGCTCACGAAGTTCAAAATGTAACACAAACAATGGTGAACCCGACTGCTTCGATTCTAGGAGAATGAGATACCCCCTCTGAAGACATTTCACCCGTCCCCCCCCCTACAGAAAATCTCCCGGACGTAACCCCCGCGGAGTGCAGCAATATACTTACAGCACAAAATTTGAAAACTGACAATGACATGTACTCCTGACCATATCCGACCCACGAGGCGGGCCTCCGGAGAAATGTCTCCAGGGTTATATCCGGTTAGGGAGTGCTTCATTTCAACTGAAGGACAAACATTGTTGATAAGGTTTACTCACGTATTGGTATATTGTTCCGTGGTTTATTCAGTCGTGTTATTGCTTTTTTACGTAAGGCATACACTGTATATACGTTAGACCCATACTGGAATATGCATCAAGTGTTTGGTTCCCACATTTCATTAAATACATTAATTTCATAGAAAACGTACAACGACACTTCACAAAAAGAATAAGTTCCATAACTGAATTACCCTACCTAGAACGATTAGCGGTTATGGACCTTGAACCACTTGAACTGCGACATATTAAGACGAATTTAACGATGTATTTTAAAATTTATAATGATCTGTACCATCTGATCACCTCCCATGTGACAATTCAATGCGAACCTACCATTCACGGAGGAAATGTGAGTACATAATACAGCCGTTTTGTCGTACTCAACTGTTTGCAAATGACTTTTTAAATAGATGTGTAAGTTGCTTTAACGGTTTACCCGAATCTATTGTATCATCTAAAGGCGTAGACTATCTGAAGTTGATTAGTCGTCCTTTTTAAAGTACAATGTTAATAACAGTACTGGTTATTCGTAAGTGGTTACGCTAATAACCCTGTATATACACCATAAACTTGAGCATGTATTTGTATCATTTTATTTTAGTATGTATTTGCTCTTGTTTTTAAATTTATGAATAAATGAATGAATGAATATTACAATGTTGACGAAACAGTCGTTTTACACGAACTGAAATAAACCAAAACTTTCACTATTAATTAAGTAGCAGCCATAATGTAGGCTAAACATCCGCAGAAAGAATATTTAACGAAGATACTAATTATTTTTAGATGCGTAAATTCATCATTCTGTCAGCTAAATTGCCTGAAATTTTCATTTAAATCGGCTGACATTTCTAGAAGCTATGAAACAAATAAAACGGCTCCTTTTTTCCTTTCACGCAAACGAGCCGTTTTATTTTTATCGCGCGGCGCGATATTGATATAGAAAATCTGTCTGTCCGTCCGTCTGTCCGTTACGTTCCGGTATCAGATAAAAACGGCTTAACATATCGTCACAGTTTTCTCACCATACGGTAGCCCAATCATTCTAGTTTTACCAGCATCAAACATTTTCACCAAATTACGACGGGGTGACTCGCTGCGGGGCGCTAAATACAGGTGGGGTAAAATCAATTCGCGATTTTCTACCAATAAGTCGCTATATCTCGCAAACAATACAAGATATCGCCATAGTTACCATGGAAGGCGAATAGGAAGTCGTATGCGATCTATCAAATGGTGCCATTTCCAATGACCTTGAACAAACCCTTACCCCATTTTCAAGGTCACACCACTCTTTGACGCTAAATATCACACAAACGGCTACAGATACGACTATAGTTACTATAGAAGGCGAATAGGAAACCGCACCCAAGCTTTCGAATGGCACCAACTTCAATGACCTTGAGTGACCTCTAACCCCGATTTCAAGGTCACGATGTTATTTAACGTCAAATAACTCGCAAATGGTACAAGATAGAGCTATATTTACAATGGCGGACCAATAGAAAGCCGCATATGGTCTATCGAACGGCGCCATTTTCAATGACCTTGACCTTTAACCCTAGGGTTAGGGTTAGGGTAGGAAAAGTTAGGAAACCGTACCCAAACTTTCAAATGGTACCAATTTCAATGACCTTGGGTGACCTCTAACCCACATTTCAAGGACATGATAATATTCAACGTCCAATAACTCGTAAACGGTACAAGATAGAGCTATAGTTACAATGGCGGACTAATAGAAAGTCATACATGGTCTATCGAAGCGCGCCATTTTCAATGACATTGAATAACCCAAACCCACATTTCAATCTCAGGTCTTTCTTTGACGCTGAATATCTCCGAAATGGCTAAAGATACGGCCATAGTTACTATAGAAGGCGAATAGGAAACCGTACCCAAGCTTTTGAATGGCACCAAATTCAATGACCTTGAGTGACCTCTAAGCCAGATTTCAAGGTCACAATAGTATTCAACGTCAAATAACTTGACTACTACTAAGTCGTGTATGATGTATCAAAAGTTTTTGTTTCCAGTGACATTGAGTGAACCTTAACCTAGATTTCAAAGTCACGGTGTAATATTTATGCCTGTAGATGCCCTCTGACAGCGTATTGTGCGCAGCTGACGCGCGATTTGTTGGCGATAGCTAAGTTCTTTGTCTTCATAGCTTCTAGAAATGTTAGCCGATTTAAATGAAAATTTCAGGCAATATAGCTGACAGAATGATAAATTTACGAATCTAAAAATAATTAGTATTTTCGTTGAATATTATTTCAAGTAAATGCATACCAATTTTACTTTATGGTCTGGAGGTCGTACCCACGACAAAAATATCAGTTAAATTCATTACGTCACGTTGATGGCGTCCGCGTCTTCAGAATTTTTATGAAGTTAATTAAAACCAGCAACATTCGTATTGTCCAATTATGCCAAAAACTTTCATTTTGAACTGCCGAGTGTTCAGCTTGCTCGTCGTCGAAAATTGATTTCAGATAAGTTTTGCGTGTAAATGCTTATCAGTTAAGGTTGCTTTTGTTCTTGTTCTTTTTTATCATCTACCATTGTATTGGTGAATGAAGATTTGCAAAAGTGCCGCTACAGCACTGGGATTTACTATACTGAAGACGAAGTTGACGAACATCCCATTAAACGGTTATGACTGCAGAGTAAAAAGTGTAGCAAAACGATTGCTTAAGATGCTTTTTTGACAGAAGATGAAGACCTCTTGATAGGCTAAATACACTCATCGATAAAATCAGTGCGAGATCTTTAACTTTGCTGATCTTTGCAATTAGATCAGCAGTGTATGGTCGACCACAAGCCGGGCATAAGTCAATGACGTCAGTTGTTTTCACTGTTAAGTGTTCAGTCCACTAAAACTGTTTCATGTGTCGAGAAACATCTTAAGAAAGTGCTTTATTTACGAACATTTACTTAAATATTGATCTTCAACGGTAAATTCTGTTGCCGTAGTGGCACTTTTACTAACGTCCTTTTCAATTTTTACATCGCTGCCAATAAAGAATATTTAAGAAAAAGACAAAATTTTCAGATGCGTAAATTCAGCATTCCTTCGGTGTGTATGTACATGTGGAGACAGTGATCATTGATGGTCCATGGAACATACTCCTGCGTCTTCCACGAAGACTATTTTGTGTAGGTCGATGGGCACTAATTATCAAAAAATCGCCAACCGCCGTTTGTAACTGATACACCTCGTCAGCGGAACGGTAGGATACATCATCATAATCATAATTATCATCATTACCATCATCATCATCACCACCACCATGGCACCCAATTAACTCTTTAATGGGCACATTAAACCGTAGAGCAACGGACCATTATCATACTGTTACACACTTTAGTTAAGATAGTTAAGACACGTCATATCACTGTTTGTTCGTTGCTGTTCCTATTTTTCCTTCTTTTATTTCTCCTACCATTCGTGGTAAATAAAGATGTTCAATAGCAATACAGTGATTGCTACACTGGCTGTTGATGGGTAGACTGTTACATTATTTTGGTACAGCGAGGAGGGGCCGCATTATTCGACGTGGCACTGCATGTATAATTACCTTTGCACTCTGAAGGGTTAAGTGCATGTAAACATTCCAGTGCACTTTCGGAACATTTTGTGCCACAAAAAAACGATGTATATTATCTTTGGAGGCTTCGCATTCTTGTCTCGATTCACCTCTTTATCCACTTTTAAACTCATCTCTGTCATCATCTCCACTCTCGTCATCCATCACTCTTTCACTCTTTCACTCCAGGCTCAAAACCTACCTTTTCAACAAATCCTTCCCACCGTAGATTTCTTTTACCTACTGGACTGCCTCACGATAACGGGACTGGACCGGACCTATCACGCTCATCATTTTATTTTTAGTTTCACA
>Ga0209339_1000583_pt1 | contig 13686 bp, 6 predicted proteins | sample OlaalgELextract3_FD_187376 | JGI IMG/M metagenome (GOLD analysis project Ga0209339, IMG submission 187376) | Olavius algarvensis symbiont microbial communities from Tuscany, Italy - Type A ELBA extract 3 (SPAdes) (version 2) | ecosystem: Host-associated > Annelida > Digestive system >... | reverse complement strand
GAGTGTGAAGCGTTGCCAGGTGTTGCCTACCCTGGAGTCCGGGACAACCGCAGCACCATAAATATCAAAACCGGATATGATGATATGATGATCAGAGGCTCAGTGCTGCATGTGCAGAGAAGACAATGTGGAGTTTGGTGCCAAAATTGAAAGGTGCTACGCAGTTGCCTCAAATTTATGATCACAACACAACACAACACCAGGAACCAATACAAAATATCATGTTCAGCAATGTCAGTGGCCAAGTGCACACCATGCACATACAGTGACTACAGTTTAACAGACATGAACAACCACAGTCCAGTTCCGTTAGAGATTAGTGCACATGTCTTGGTTGGAATTGCAAATTATGTACCATCATCTGAAATAAAACTGCAATAAAAATTGCCAACGGATTTGTGATCAATAACACAGACATTGTTAAACAATACAGTGGTATGGTTGACTTTCAGCTGCTGGTAAAACATCAAATCCTATTAATGATTCGATCACTACAGTTCTGCGTACTTTTCCAGTTAGTTTAATAGTCACAGATACAGTTAACAATGCAATCAACACTGATTCCGAAACGAAATAACAGTTATTCACAGCAGCATCATAGTATCACAGAGAACAATACAAAAACACATTAACAGTTGTAACTGTTAAGGTTCAGCACTAACAGTAAGCAGTAAACATGTCCACAAAGGCCAAAACAATGTGAGATCACTAAGTTGTAATTTCTATCAGCTGAGCGTGCAAATCTGGACGACTATAAAAATGGCACGTCATCAGCAATTTTACCATCCCTATCTGCAGAGGAGTGTTCTGTGTTCACAGTAAGCAAAGTCAATGTCTGGTTGGCTGAATCTGATGCAGAAGTTGACTGCTGTTCAGCAGCTGACACCAATTCAGTCCCGTGAGCACGCTTTATGTGTGTATTAAGATTGCCTTTCTGCGTGAATGCCATCGTGCAGTAGGTACACTGGTGAGGCCTCTCACCGCGATGCTTCTTCATGTGCATGTCAAGTGCATTCTTCTGGTTAAATGCCCGGCTACATTCCATGCAAACAAATGGTCGCTCACCTAGCACACAACAGGAATGTTAATGCACATATTATTCGTGTGGTGGTAACTAAAATTAATGCAATTACACACCAGTACAATCATCACATGAAACTGTAATGTGCTTGAAATCATTATAAAACTAATTCAACAGATGTAGAAAGACGTAATGGGCTAGAAAAGCCACGTGGACATAAGGTCCTTTGCACTGGAGCTGACCCCTTCAGATTGTTTTAATCCTGCAAAGGTTAAACGTGATCGTTAGCAAACAAACCATATCAGACAGATTTCATTGATCAGTACAAGGCATATAGGTGTGGTAAAGTTTAACGTCCCAATCGACACATTTTAGGTCACTTCGAGATGGATTGATCGATACAAAAGCATTACAACAAAGCCAACCTGCCACTTAAAAACACAACGAAAAAAGATTCAGAAGATCCAAACTGCTACTCTGTTACAGACTGAATACACTGTGTCTCAAAAAAAACTGCACCCTTTTTGTTTTTGCAACAGCTTAGTCGAATGCCAACCAATTTTTATATCTTGCACTGGCCATTGCCTAGCAACCATGCATTGAAAATTTAGCAGTTATGGGCATCTGCAGGCTGAACATGAACCAATTTTGATGAAATTTGGTATACAACAGTGAATTATGAACTCAATTAGCATAAAAAACCTTAGAAGTTTTATCACTGTTAAGGCCCGTTGTTCAATGACACATCTAAAACAGCAAAATCATTGGGTTTCTTCTAGTCCTCCGTTGGGCCGTAGATGTAATAGAAGTCATATATTACATCGATAGCCCAATAGAGGACTAGAAGAAACAAATGATTTTTGCTGTTTTAGATGTGTCATTGAACAACAGGCCTTAACAATGATAAAACTTCTAAGGTTTTTTTGTATTTATCTCATATTGTTGGAAATTCATTCAGGTGACATTGTGCCAAAATGATAGAAATCGGATTGACATTCGACTAAGCTATTGCAAAAACAAAAAAGGGTGCAGTTTTTTGTAGACACACTGTACATAATATTATTAACCAAGCTGTACAATCAATTAATATAATCATCCAAGTTAACTAGTGTTACCAGTATGTATTCGGACGTGTCGCTCCAACTGACTTGGTTTGCAGAATGATTTTGAACACTGTTGACAAGTATGTACAAAATGCTTACTGCGTGTAGCTTTACCATCTCCGTTACCACAGTGTGTAAGCATGTGCTCAGTAAGGTGGCCCTGCCTTTTGAACGCCTTACCACATTCCTAACAAAGCCAACAAGGACTCGGTCATACAACTACAACAACACTTATCAGCCAGAACAATTGTTTTAACCCTTTAATGGACACATTAAAACCGCACAGCAACAGACCAATATACAGCAATACATTGGCTGTTGATGGGTGGGCTGTTACATTTGGTACAGCTGCAGCCCTGCCCAGTCACATCCTCGCTATACCAAATGTAACAGCCCACCTATCAACGGCCAGTATACCAACTTCATATTATTGGATGTGGCACTACAATCACCTGTGCACTCTAAAGGGTTAAAAAGCATGGCTGCACAGTGCACATTAATCTCAGTTAACTAAAGATTAACTAGTTAATTACATAATAATCATGATTAATTTTTCAAAATCATGATTAAAGTACAATGATACCAGAGATGAGACAGACATTTGCTGGTATGTTTGGACTTGTGAGACACGACTTATTACTTACTTATTGCAAGTTTTCCAGAACCAACTCAGAGATCCAGCATCATTAGCACGTAGCAATCACAAATAGTTAATAATAATAAACCAGTAAATGAAGCCATTGGAGATGGAATCTCGCTACCCATGACAGAATAGCTCATAACCTCGAACCATCTGAAAAATGACATTGTCTTGACCTATGAACTTGTCCGAGATTTTTCTCCAAGTCTACGTAACTACCAATCAGAAAGCAGATATGTGCAATAGTTTTCAAGTTGTTGAGCAGATAGACACACATGGAGATACAGTTAAACACACACCTCGACCAAATACATCATATGTGCATGTGTTCACGACAACTGTATGACAGTCTAGGCAAATCTGAAAAATCTGGCTTCAGATAGCCACATTCAGCTGAAAACAATACTACCTTGCTTCCATGTTGCAGGCAGTAATAATATAGTCACGTAAACTTTATATGTTATTACATTGTTATCTTAGAATGAACCGTCAACTCGACTGTTAACAGATGTACATTATCCATCTTCACACACGTCACACATTACGAATAACCATCCAGTAAAATGATGATTAAAAAATAAATCACAAGGTTAACTACATTAAACATTTTAATCGGGACATAGCCTATTGTAAAGCATGACAACATTTCAGCATTTAAGAAGTGAGAAATGTGCCGATGGAAAAGTTGTGGTTTGTGTACTCAAGTTTTATTTCATTTCACTAGTGACTGTCATGTTGTTTCTTCCAGTCACATTGATGTTTGTCAGATGTAGCAAATTGCAAACTCTGATTTTCATCACTTGTCTTGTCCAGTGTAGAATAAGTCAGTGTTGTCCATATTTCGAGCAGAGTAGGCAAACCAAGCTGCTGTATAGTTAAATCTGACAGTCAGTTCTCACTAATCAACAAAGACAACTCACGAGCACATCTCCAATGCGCGTTTGTGGTAGCTGGCTTTGTGATTTCCCAGGGTCTGATGGGCTTTCTGGATGGAAGATCAAGTGGTGGATGACTGAAAGCAGTAAGCATCAGCATTATGGTACTGGCACATATTTCAGTGGGTGAGCTCCTACTGTGAAGATCATCTGCAGCTGCCTTGCAGCTGAGGTCTGATTCACTAATTTGACAAGAAAGCTACGGAGAAAACGTATTACGAACTTGACTGAAATACTGAAAATAACAACAACAAATCATCTTACACCACAGGCGTGGTTCCGTTGGTCTTCTCGCTGCTCCTGTTCATCTGCCGTTGAAGTTGTCATGAATTTCTGTCCAAGCATTAACGTTCCATTGACACAGTCAAAACCAGCAACGTTGTCACCATCATCAGCGTCGTCTGCATCCCCACCATATGACACAGGATCAGACGACGACGGCTGTGGCTGAAACTGCTCCAACAGATTTTCACTGACAACTGCCGTACCAATCCCTTGCAGGATCGCCTCATTGCTAAAAGCAGACTGAATAATCGTTAATTCAGGATCGACGACTGATTTTATAACTGCTTCGGGTAAAGAACCTGTTGTGCTAGCTATGACATTGCTAACAACCGCATTAGAGTCATTGGGCTTCTGGTCGATGCATAAGTTCACACTTCCCTGCTGAAGCTGTTGAAGTAATGATGCGTCAAGCTGGATGGGCTGTGTGATGACCCCGCTGCCACTGTCAACACCTGTAAGGATGGCCTGCTGACCAGCTACTTGCAGCTGAATGCCACCCTGCAGAACCTGCATGGCAATGTCATTGCTGGCTGCATTGCCATACATGTCTGTTACTGAAACTGACAGTGGTACAACACCCTGCGTCTGCAGTACGGCTGGATTAACGGCAATAACTTGGTTGCTGTCAACGCCGTCCATCTCACTCTCCATACCACCAACTTCCATTTGCTGCACAGACGTGGAAACCTGATTGTCGACAAACATCATCTCATAGTGGTCGCTCTTCCGTGCCTTTGGAGCTTTTCTTGGCCGTGCAGTGTTATTCTTGAAATGTTGCGCGATATGACTTTTGCGATGACCTGATGTGCGGAAGCATTGATCACAGTGAGGACAATGAAATGGCTTGGCTCCCGTGTGCAGCCGCAAGTGAACATTCAGACTGCCCTTGGTGGCAAACAGTGAGCCACACACTGTGCACTTGCACGTCTTCTTCACTGCAGTATTTAAACACACCATCACAGCAACGTACAGACAAATGGGTTACTGAATCGTGCTGTCATACATTTATTTCAATGAGCATTTCATGAGAAGTCCAAAATGTAATAATAAAACGTAATAATTACATCGCAATGCTACAATAATGACCCAAGTGCTACAAAACGAAGTCCAAGTCAAGATACATTTAAACAAAATACAATAAATTGTTAATTTTTATGAGTCATAAAAAATACTGTACGTGATATCAGATAGTGGTAACTAACAAGAAGCTCTGCTGTCGCAAAGAGGCCGCGCGATGCTTCGTGTCTGTCAGTAGTTAGCTTCATTGCATCAGTAGTACAATACCTCAAGCGCAGTTTTTTTTATTATTAGTTACTTCAGCTTCGAATTTACTAGTGCATACAATTTGATTCTGTTCTGTTGTCTTCGGCGTAACATCAAGCCTTGCTGTCATACATACGATCTATTGTGATTGTGTATAGTCCGACAGCACGCTTGGTCGCTCTCGTGCTGAAGAACCACGGAGATGGTGACATTATCGCGCGTGGCGCTTTGTGGTCGAATACCCGCAGTATATGACCAGCGATATAAGTGTCACAATTTGCGAGATAGTGGCCATCGTCCACTGGTGACCATGTTTACAACACCTCGCCTGTTGCAGCGTCAACAGCAGGCATATATGCTCAGAATCATGATTTCTGCCTGCCTACCCCACCTGCATTCAACATCCCCGTTAGGGGGTTCCTGTCGGAATATCGCCATCCCGTTTGGTATGAAAAACTAGAATGGTGTGGCTGCCCAACAGTGAAAAAATTTCGAAGATATCTTTATTCGTTTTGACAACTCACACACGTGGCAGACACAGAGACATCGCATGATGGCATAGGCCGCGCTTATGCATCACATCGCGCGGCAAAAATCTTAAAACATTCAGATTTAACTAAACCACACCAATTTTGTTTAATGGTCAAAATGGTCATGTAGCATTTTTCATAGACTGCTTAAATTGAAACTATCACATAAACTGAAAAGACCTTTAATTCAAAACAAAATAGTTTTTAGTAATATTTCATCTTATGTCAGAAAATACTTCCAGTTTTCATAGTTTTTAGTGAATACAAACAACTTCCTCACTCCAGTTTTAACAGCAACAACAGCTACATTCAACAAAGATTTGCCCTTCAGTGTGTACATCACAGCCTCCGCACTTATGACAAAGTGTCACCACCGGAATTATCCCAAAAAATGGCGTCCGTAGATAAACAGCACCTCGGATAATTGCTTGCTATTCGATCGTGAACTACAACTTTAACTTCATCTTAATACATTGCAGCAATTAAATATTGTTTTGTGCAAGCAATCGAAATATTGCCGAAAATTAGCACGTTTAAACAATATTACTTACACAAGCAAGTGTGATACTGCAAAATAGCTGTTAAGTGGCGTATTTCTCCGCCCAATAGCAGCTCGTCTTTCGAAGTGTCCACCATTTTGTGGGATGGTGATTTTGATGATATTCGTTTATGCACTAAACACTCACTAGGAATTTTATTAGTACCTCCATGGTGTATATGAATAGCTGGAGCAAGGACCATTATATAAACACACTGGCCTTTTATGGCTGGCTATTACTTCTGGTACAGAAAAGAGCTGCGTGAGTGTGTGTGCATCCCACTTGGTCCGTTTCTCAGTTCACAAACGTAACAGCCCACTAATCAAGACCAGTGTACTAACTTTATGCATATCATCTGTTAGGCACAGATTTATGAGGGAACTAAACAAGTATTTGTTGGTGAAATACTTATGAAATAGTGTTGCTATTCATTAACCCTTTGATCACCAAATTAAAACCGCAGAGCAACGGACCATCATATAGCAATACAGTGATTGGTACACTGGCAGTTGATGGGCGAGCTGTTACATGTGGTACAGCGAGGAGGGGATGGGGTGAGGCTGCAGCCCACCCAGTCCCCTCCTCGCTGTACCAAATGTAACAGCCTACCCATCAACGGCCAGTGTACCAACTTTGTATTATTCGATGTAGCACTATAATTGCCCTTGGAGTCTAAAGGGTTAAAGAGTGTGAACTGTAATTGGAAAATGCGCTGAAATGGGTTAAAGAAAAATGCAGAAAACTGCTAAAGGTAGTTGGAAGCATACCAGGGCCGTGAGTTTTGCGGTGGCTGTCCAGAGTAGACTTGACAGTGAACTCACGACCACACAGTTCACAGCGGAACGGCTTTTCGCCAGTATGAATGCGAACATGTCGAATCAGATCACTCGGCTTCCTGAAGTTTTTACCACACGTTGTACATCGGTTGTGATACTTCCCACCACGACGGCCACGAGTCTTTGATGAATAATATTCTACACTGTTGCTTGTACTTGTTGCCTGCTGCTGCGAGTTGAAAGCGTCCGAGTTTCCCTGAGCCTGAGATTCATCCTCTCCACCCGCCATTGCCGAATTTAAACCCAACAACTGTAATGTGAATCTGTCAGACTCGGAAACCCCAACCAAAACAGCTTCTAAAAACAACAATGGACCTCAGAATAACACAACAGTACAAAACCCAGGCACTAATAACTTTGTTTTGACGACAATCGATAATTATCAAAAACAACTGAAAGTACATACATCATCTGTGCTAAAAAAATACCTGTCATTTGAAAGTAATAAAGGCTAACAAACGGCAATGCAAAACTGTTGAGCTATTCTAGAAACATCATCTCAGAAGTTGCCAGGACAATGTGGCAAACTTGGTGATCGACAAAATGTGTCACCAGTACCAATGTCAACAATTGTAACTGATATAAGATAACGAACACTGTATCAAACTGACCAACAGTAAATTTACTGATGAGATACCTTCATTGCCGCTATGACTGTGCTGCACTTTGATGTGCCGTTCCACGAGCTGGACTGTTCTGAACGACTCTGGACACAGTGGACACTGGTGTCCAACCGAGTGCAAAGCCGCATGTCGCTGCAGTGAGCCACTGGTCGTGAACGCCGTTGAGCATATCGTGCACTCGAAGTTCTTGCTGCCAGCGTGCGTCCTTAAGTGTGCTTTCAATACACTGTTTGAACCAAATGACCGCTTGCACTTGATGCACTGAAATGGCCTGTGACCTACAACATAAACACAACTGTTTCACAGCCATCTGCCAGGTTTACACGAGTCAGCGAGTTGCCTCTTAAATAACTGGTGTGGACCATGTTGCATGCTGGATGCTCTTTCTGAGGCTTCACCAACAGTGTCAATCTACTGACAGTGACATGCAGTAAAGTCCCTGCATAAAACGTATTTGTTCTATCACAATAAGTTTCACACAGTCACACACACTAAAACAGCAGATTCGTATTGACAGACCTTATTCCACGAAAACCCGGGTTAGCTGGTACTGGATTCATCAATATATTGCTCACTATAACCACTATCAATCTGCATTTATCTTTTAGTACCCTTCCCCTTGTTTCTCAGATACACATACTAGAAACAAGTTCACAAATGCAACAAAAATCTTGTATTTATTATGCAGATGACATCAATAACTAACTTGAGTAAATTGTTTGCACTGACATATTCACGATGCCAGTCACTTAATAATATGTACAGCCACTACTCAGCAGATGTGGTAGAAGTAGGTAAAAGCTATAGATAAAGGTAATCATTGGGACTGGAGCTCATCCCAGTCCACAGGCAATCAGTACACAGGTGACTTGAATTACAAACCCAGCACCAGCAGCCTTTACTTTCTGACATGCCCGCTGTTACATTCCCAGATACACACTACACAACACCACCACCCTTTGGCCAATACCAAATCATTCTGCTTGGAGATAGAGGCACATGCATACTTGCTGCACTGAGCATACATCTGTCACCTCGGGAAAGGGCAGGGAAAATGGTGTCCACGTCTAATTAGTACCTCTGAGAAAACTGCTACTATTCGATCGCGAATGTCAACTTTAACTTGACATTAATACGTTGCTGCAATTAAATATTCTTTTGCACAAGCAGATGAAATAATGCTGAAAATTAACGCATTTAAACAATATTACGTATGCAAGCAGGAACTTGTTTATCTAGCATGGTAGCTGTGATGTGTAATGTACTGCTCTGTCTAACAGTAGCCCGTTATTCAGATATCCACCATTTTCCCTGCCCATAATTCTCATGACAATCGTGTGTATACTACAGGCCTCTGGTCCAGTCTCTAGCTGTTCTATTAGTAGCTCTATGGGCTCATGTATGTGAACAACTTGCCCACAGTCATTATGTGATAGTGGAACAGCCGTGAGTCACACCTGAGACATCTCGATCATTCACTAGTCCCAACACCTAACCTTTACACCACCCTGCCACTAGTGCAAGTAAAAAACCAGTCTCCATTAACAGTGGTGAACAAACCAGAATGTGACCGCAGATGTTGTGTTAGATGATTGGCCTTCTTGAACACACGGCCACATATATTACAAACGACATGACTCTTGGATGCAACTGGTTCAGTTCCATCATCAGCATCAGTCTGCTGAGCAGGTCTCCATGATGGATCATCATCAGATTCAGCAACACTGCAATCATAAGGTGTCCATTAATCATTGTGTTATACACTTACCATCAGTAAAAACTTGAGCCAATCTTAACTGTTTTAACTGTTGTTGCCATACCATAATTCACCTGCAGGCATCTTTTGCATCACTAACATTCTGAATAACGCTAAGGGCCGGTTGCACCAACGTCACTTAACTTTAAGTAGAGATTAACTCCGGCACTAAAAGGAGCGTATAGTTCTTTGTGAAATTCACCTCAGAACTACGGGACGCCACTTGTCAAATGGGATCACACAGTGTTATCTGCTACCCGACAGAGGTGGCCGCCCCGCCTTCACCCCAACCAGGCAGGTTGGTACTGGATTTATCGACCCCATAAGGATGAAAGGCTGAGTTAGCCTAGTAATCTCTACTAGGCTAATCTCTACTTAGCGAAAATTTCGTTGCACCAACTACAATTTTCCGCTAATGGTGTCTTTAATCCTCACATAAGTTAAGTGGCGATTTTTCGTCACTTCAGTTAAGACGCCATCTTCAAATGGAGAATTTATTATAAATACAAAGTTTCGCAACTATCTGACAAGAAACACAGTACTCACTGACTAGTGAACCAATCATAAATTTGTACCACAAAACTAGTTATTTCATAGTAGGCCTATTCGTAGCTTGCGTGAAATTGTACTATGCGGGCTATGCCAGCCTAGCTGATTAATATTCATACGCCTGAGCAAGCGCGCTGTTTTCATCTGCTGCTGGCTCCTGGTAACGAATGAGAAGTGTCGTGTAATATGTTATCTTCCACTAAGTAGTTGCTAGGCCTATAGGTCAAGGCCATGCAAGCCTATAGGCTATGGGCTGCCATATACGCTGTATGGTATGCACACCATGACGCACGCACTATCTACAACTTGTTTACATTTGTCATTCGAGCAGCCAATAGGAATCGTCGTAACACTGGAGGCGTGCTTAAAATTCCACTTAACTAATCAAGCATTAATTTGCGTCGGTGCAACAAACGCAAGATAAGTGACGATTTAATCTCCGCTTAAAGTTAATTGGAGATTAACTACTTGGCGATTTAAGTTGCGTTGGTGCAATAGGCCCTAAGTGTTTTACAAAGCATACATATGGATAAGAAATAGTTCTGTACCTAAGTACTATTTATCGATATAAGTTGTATATGCTTATATTGAAACACGAAGCTGTGCTGTTACAAAAGAATACGAGAAACTCTCTGTATCACTTGCAAGTTTTCTTTACACATAAAAGGTCATCAAAATTTGGCCACGGTCACACCACATATACATAAATTATATCTGTATGCAAAGAAATGAATTCATTTGTTTCATATGACAGAGAAATGACCTCAAGGTCATGAGGACTGTGTATGAATCTACAAATAACGAACACATGAGCAGAGTGGCCTTTACAGACCACTCAAGGTTGTCAACAATTGTGTTAGTCAACAGACCATATACAGCTTCTATTAGTGATCTGTGCTAATCAATTGCATCTCTAACTTGCACCATTTGTGAGACATTATAACTTGTTTTTGAATCAACTGCTTCCCTCCGGTACTGTGTCCTCATGAAGAATGACTGTCAGCATTATGCAAAGATACTGGGTGTCAGGTAACTAAAATAATGGAGCTAAAATGTGGAGAAAACAGTGTGACGATATGCGAAGCCATTTCAATACAGTGCATAAGCGAGACAGATGGACAGACAGGTGGGCACAATACAAATAGGTATACATTCTTGCAATAACATTTCACAATACTCAGACAAAGAAATTAGTAAATTTTATAATTACCTGCATGCTGCCCTGCCCGCAGTGTAAAATGGGGCAAAAAGGTGCACGAATAAAAATTAAATGTTGTACGTGCCAAATTTCAACTTTGTCATAGTAGAAATGTGATATTACAGCGCCCCAACCATCAAAATTTGGAATTTTGTCCATAATGGAACCCCTAAGTGGCAAATTGCTTGAACAATTTTTACCAAATTTTTAGTGTTTATGTGGATCTACAGGGAGCCACTATGTTTTTATTTGGTCGTTTTCGGTGGACAGACAACCAAGTTATAACCATTTATTCTCGTTGGGGCATTTTCCCAAAACTTTCCAATAGCGCCCCCTAGCAGCAAAAGTACTGAGTGCATCTGAAAAAAAGTTAAGGGATGCAAAAATGGGACAGACAATCTTTATCACCAAGACAAGTTTGCTGGGGATCGTAGATCACATGCCGATATAGGCAAAAAGTGCGGTGTTTTTCGTTTGTTTGTCACACTTGGAATTACAGAGTTTGATTGGACAGGCTTCTTGAGATGTCTTGCAGAAATGGATTTCTGTGACCTTATTCAGTCTTCTGTGACCTTGAGCTTTGACCTCCTGACCCCCAAAGGGGACCGTTTCATGCCCTTTCCCCACAGACCACTTGTGCCAATATGCATCAAAATTGGTTCATTCGTTTGGAAAATATTTTGTTTACAATTGTGGTAACAGATGAACGAATGATCAGACAAACAGAAGGACAAACAAATAGACATTTTGAGATGCCTCTAGTCCACCTGCCAGTCTCGCTTGGTAGAGGCACAAAAATAAAGTGTCAAAAACCTGCTGTACAGCAAACAATTGAAGAAACATGCACTAAACATAATATTTTACATTTTTTTGACAATTACCTGCTATCGAATTCAGCAAAGTACAAATGATGTTACAATTAACATACAAATCAACCACCTGTCACTAAGTATTGTCGTTGTAATGCCTGAAGTTAACGATGCTACCGGTTGCTGGCTATCCACTGTTGTCACAGGAACTGTATCCTGCATTAGACATTTTATACAACTTGATATCCACTGTGAACTGACTTCAACAAGTGATTATCATGATGTAGCCCGACACAATGACTTGAACATTTTGCATGCGCTCAAGCGTAACACTTAAGGTATGTTCACCCACCTCAAATTTTCAAGACAACTCCAAAATTGATACAGAAACAGAAATTATATTTACATTCTATGCTGCTTTACCAAAATATATTGAATATCAAATATCAAATATTGAATCAAGATAATTTGCATATTATACAGTTCCAGTAAGGCTGACGAGATGTGCTCACTTTCTACTGGATTTCAGATTTAAATACCCTGCACCTAAAATCTGTCTGCACCTAAATATCTGTCAGATCAGAGTATTCGCCAAAGCAAACAACAGTTCACAGCAGATGCATAACCATTGATTAGTTATTAACAGGTCTGTCAACAGCAGGCACCAAGAACACTGATGACACCTGATGGTCGTGTGACAGGTAAACAAAAAAACAACAACAATAAACTCATTTAACAGACAGCCCTTCTTCCAGTCAACCTGGGTGAGCTGGCACCAGATTAGTTAAAGATACATGTCACCCACCATCTCCCTTCATCGTCACTATGAAATTGTTACTTCTTATCAGTTTCTTCCATTTTTTACGGCCAAGTGCATCAGATGCATGCAAATGCGAACACTTGCGACAGGTACTAAACAATTATTGCTTTTTGACTGAAATGTGCCAAATATTTTTAACAACTTACCTGATTTAACACAAGCTATCAGCACAGATCCGAATTTTGCCAGATGGTGAAACTGACAGTAAAAATCTGCCCAATTTGGATACAGCATTCACCATCCAGTCATCTGTAATTTCTTGGTTTTATCTAAGAACCCAGGTTGTAAAATCTAGTGCATCACACATATGGAACATTGGCAATTGGCTATTTGGAGTTCTCGTAAATATTACTTGTCATTCTCACTTTCAAACGCCACTTGAAAACCCATCTGTTCAAACTCACTTAGTCCTCCTGTGCTGCATCAACTGCCTCTGTATCTTCGAACCTAAAGGCGCTATACAAATCAGTTATTATTATTATTATTCAGTAGTAAGTAAGTAAGTAACAATGTACTGATTAAGGTGACACTATCACGTCAAAGACATTGCAGGGGCAATGAATAAATCGTCGTCGTCGTTTCTGGCATGCAACTCACGATTGCGTAGCGCCATACATCGACATCATCCTCCACAGAGGGCGGTTCTGAGCCAAATCTGCTGCTTCGGGGAGCGCAAGATGGTGATGTTTCAGATCCTGTTGAATGGTGCTGAGCCATGTGATGCGGGGACGACCCAGTTGTCTTCTCCAGTCTGCCGGAGCGGAGGCCAACAGGATCCT
>Ga0209339_1000581_pt1 | contig 13701 bp, 11 predicted proteins | sample OlaalgELextract3_FD_187376 | JGI IMG/M metagenome (GOLD analysis project Ga0209339, IMG submission 187376) | Olavius algarvensis symbiont microbial communities from Tuscany, Italy - Type A ELBA extract 3 (SPAdes) (version 2) | ecosystem: Host-associated > Annelida > Digestive system >... | reverse complement strand
CTCCCCTAGTGGGGCAATCTCTCGGGGGCCGCCCGGTGTGAGAAAGACACATGCCGGTAAATATAGGGAACTGACCCTATTGCGACAACGGGGAGAGGGTGGCTACGGCCTCCCTCTTACCCTCTAATGTTCATTAGTTTCATTTTCGATCAAACTAGTCGTTCCGCGACCAACGGCTGAGCTGACACCTTAAACCTGAAACCTCCATTTTCTGACGACATAAAGTCGGATAAAGGCCGTCAAGCGCCTTATAACCAATAACCAGTAACAGATAACCAATAACCAATCCTTATGACCGCTTTTCTGGAATTCCTGCTGGGGCGTCCTCCGGCCGAATGGGTCGGTGGAAAACTTTACTTCGGTGCGCCTGTGCATGTTATCGTCATGCTCGGCGTTTTGGCAGCGATCATTGGCGCTGTGTGGCTATTTTACCGCAATACGACCATTGCCGCCGGCGGCCGATTGAAGCTGCTGTTGATCGCACTGAAATCGGCGGTGCTGGCCGCCCTGCTGGCGTGTCTGCTGCAGCCGGTGTTGATCACCGCCCGGTCGGTGGTGCAGCAACACGATGTTGCAATCATCGTGGACAACTCGCGCAGTATGACGATCCGGGATATCGAAAACGACCGCTCGCGAGGCGAAGTCGCGGTTGACCTGCTCTACGGGGTCAATGGTCTGATGGATCGCCTGGGGGATGATTTCCATGTGCACACGTTTCGAATCGGCGCCGGCAGCCATCCGGTTGCCGGTCCGCAAGATCTGACGTTTACGGCCCCGCGGACGTCGCTGGCCGAGGGTCTGAAACAGGTCGCCCGAACCTTGAAGGGATTGCCGTTGGCCGGTCTGATCCTGCTCAGCGACGGTGGGGACAACAGCCCGCAGGATCCCATCCGGCAGGCAAAAATTCTTCAAATTAACGAAACTCCCGTCTTCTCAGTGGGTTTTGGAAAACCCGCCACCCTGCAGGATCGCGAGATCAGCCAGGTCACCGTTGCACGGACTGTGATGGACGAATCGATTTTCGATGTAAATGTGACGGTTCGCCAGCGGGGATACGCCCCGGGGGAATTCGACATCATTATCGAAGACGGGGACCGGGTCGTCGCGCGTGAGACAGTGCCATCAGGCGCAAGCCATGCGGCCCGGCGCCATACCCTTGAATTGTATTCCGAGGATGAAGGTTCGCGGGTTTATACCGTGCGAATCCCCACCGCGGAAGATGAAATCATCGTGCAGAACAACCAGCGTTCGTTTATAGTCAACAAATTGAGCCGCAAGTCGGACGTGCTTTACATCGAAGGCCACCCGCGCAACGAGTACAAATTTGTCCGGCGCGCCGTGGAAGGCGATAAAAGCCTGCGGCTCGTGTCCTATTTGAAGACCGGTCCCCATAAATTTCTGCGCCAGGGTATCGAGTCTCCCCAGGAACTTGCGGCAGGGTTTCCGGCAACGAAAGCGGATCTGTATCAATTCGCAGCAATAATTCTCGGCGATATTCCGCAAAGTTTTTTCACAGCCAATCAGTTGACTATGATCCGGGAGTTCGTTTCAGAGCGCGGCGGCGGTTTTCTGATGCTTGGCGGTTCAACGGCATTTGAAGAGAGTTTTGTTGGTTCGCCGATTGCAGACGCTTTGCCGGTGGTCCTGCTGCGGCAGGCGCAGCTTCCGGCCCATCTGCGCCAACGCGCCGGTGGTGAAAAATTCAGCCTGCGTCTCACCGACGAAGGCCAAGCCACATCGCTGCTGCGCCTGGGACTCGATGGCGCCACGAACCGCCGGCAGTGGCAAAAAATGCCCCAATTGCAGGGGTTTAACGTAACCGGTCCGGCCAAGCCCGGCGCGACGGTGCTCGCCGTCCACCCGACGCTAAGCCTGCACAATGAGCCTTTGCCGGTGATCGCCGCTGAACGATATGGCCGCGGTCGCAGCATGGTGATTGCCACGGCCTCAACCTGGCGCTGGCAGATGCTTTTGCCCCACGAAGATTTATCCCATGAACGGTTCTGGCGGCAGGTGCTGCGATGGCTGGCGGCCGCGGCCCCGTCGCCCGTTGAACTGAGCCTGGACAAGGAGTCATATGGTGAGGGTGAGCAGGCCGATGTGCGGGTGCGCGTCTCCGACAGCACATACGCGCCGGTCAACGACGCCGCGGTCTGGCTGAAACTGACCGATCCGGCGGGCACCATCCAAGACATTCAGCTGGAATGGACGATCGACGAGGACGGCATTTACAGCGGGACTTTCAGTGTGACCAGAGAAGGAATCCATCAAATCGAGGTCGCAGCGACAATGCCGTCCGGCGCCGTACAGGAAAACTCCACCAATTTTCTGGTTGTAAACTCCGTCGTGGAGTTTATCGACTCCGATATGGACGCCGCTTTGCTGAAGGCCATGGCCGGTGCCGGCGGCGGAAGGTTTTATTCGGACAGCCAGGCGGACAAGTTGGTGAATGATCTGAAGCGCCTTCGGAAAGTCGTCCCGGTTAACGTTGAACAGGATATCTGGGATATGCCGGCTGTCCTGTTTTTGCTCGGCGGGCTCTTCGCATTGGAGTGGTTGATCCGGCGTACAAAAGGAATGTCATGAAAGTGTCCATTTTTCGGATATTGTTTTCGATTGTGACAATACTTCCGCCGTTCCTCGCAAGTGGCGAAGCGCAGAGCCGGGAATATTTTCTGGCCGAACCCCAGACTCAAAAATACGCTGTCATCCTGGGAGGGGCTGCCGCTGACGAGCGCTATCAAGCCCAATTTCGCCAGTGGACCCTCAAACTCCATGAAATCCTCGTGCGGGATTACGGATATCCGGCCGATCACATCACCCTTCTTTTGGGTCGCGGCGATCCTGAGGTATCGCAGGTTGCGGGCCCCTGTCGGCTGGAGACCATCCTGCAAGCCATGGCGCGGCTGCGGCAGAAGGTTCGGCCCGGGGACCAGATCAGCGTCTTTTTCGTCGGCCACGGCACCAGTGACGGTCAGGACGCCAAATTCGTAATTGTGGGGCCGGACATCACCGGCGTTAAATTTGCAGAGGTCCTGGAAGGTTTTTCAGACCAGGATATCGCTGTCGTGAACGCGACCAGTTCCAGTCATCCGTTTTGTGTCGCGCTGGCCGCTGCCGGGCGGGTGATTGTTTGTGCGACACGCTCGGCAGCCGAAAGATACGACACCGTCTTTGCCCAATTTTTGCTGCAGGCGCTGGAAAACCATAATGCCGACCGCGACAAGAATCGACGGGTGTCCCTGTTCGAAATCTTTAGCTATGTACGGGCAAAAGTAAATACATGGTACACCGACCGGAAGCGGCTGCCTTCGGAACATCCGACCCTCGGCGACAATGGTGACGGCAACCTGCGCACCGACCCGGATCCGGCGCGGGGTGAGGTACTTCTGGCACAGATTGCCGAGGTCGACACCCTCACGGCGTCACTGCCGGATGCCGTTGCCAACGGTCCGGCCGCTGAGGCGCTGCGCGCGCAGACTGCCCGGGTTCATGGACTCGAAAAGGCCGTCATCCTGCTGCGCAATCAAAAGGCTCAAATGTCCGAAAAGGATTACCGGGATCGATTGGAAACCCTGCTCATCGACCTTGCCCGATCCACCCGCCAATTGGACATCCTTCAAACCAGTTTTCTCGATGAATATCCCTGATGGAGGTGGCGTTTAGAAGACAGATGACAGAGGACAGAGGGCAGAGGACAGAGGTTAGAAGACAGATGACAGATGACAGAGGTTAGAAGACAGATGACAGAGGACAGATGACAGATGACAGATGGCGGAAGGTAGGGGACGGAAGGGGAAGTAAAAGAAGGAGAGAAGATCAGAAGGTCAGAAGGTGAGAGGGTCGGAAGGTTAAAAGACAGACGACAGATATTTGAAATCGGAAGTCGGAATGCGGAAGTGGGAAATTATGGTTCATCAGAGGAGAACCGGACGCCTGCCATGCGCGCGGCCATATCACATGCAATCGGCAGTCATGAATTCAAATCGTTTGAAGGCATGGTCAGCCCCCGCTCGGATCCCAAATTCATCATCATGGCAGCCGAACATACCGCACACGAGGTTGGCTTAAGTACTTTCCTATACCGCTAATTGGTAATCAATCCATTGTTTAATATTCCATTCCGGTAGTTTTTTCGCAGTCCATTCTAATACCCAAGAAGTCAAGCCATAGGCCATTTTCCATAGCTTTAATCAGATCCGGACTTGTCGACGCTGGGTGAAGCTCCGGCTGGTAATCCATTGCCCAAGTGGCAACCCACATTCCCGGTAGGGGCTGATCCGCCCGAGGCGGACCGGAAGTCTTCGTTATCTATGATGGGTCCTCAACGCCCGGCGCGGAAGATTACATAATCTCTCTGGAAGCGGGGTTATTCGATCGGGAGCAGAAATGATCTGTCCCCTGTTCTTTTATTTATGAATGCTTGTTCACTATTTATCAAATAAGTTAACATGTATCTAAAAAATAGGTCGTTAAAATATACTAACAATTAAATCTATGAAATTATATGTTAAAATTATAAATTGTGATTACCTTTCGGTGTTGATCTCTGATTTCTCTTGACAGCGAAAAGTGTTTTTGGTACTGAATGAATATTCATTCATTATAATCGCAGGAGGTTGATATGCCAAAAAAAATTAGATCCGTAGCCGTTATCGGCGCCGGTGTTATGGGCGGAGGGATTGCAGCTCTGCTCGCAGCGGTCGGCGTCAAAACCTTGTTACTGGATATTGTCCCGTTCGATCTGAAAGAAGACGAGCAAAACGACCCAAATGCCCGCAACCGCATGGCCAAGGCCGGACTGGACGCCGTACTGCAAGCCAGCCCTGCATTGTTGATGCACAAAGATGATGCGGCCCGAATTACCATCGGCAACCTGGAGGATGATTTTGATAAAATCGCGGACACGGACTGGATCATCGAAGTGGTCGTCGAGAATTTGCAGATCAAAAGGGATCTTCTGCAGCGAATCGACGGGATACGAAAGAAAGGCACGATTGTGTCTTCCAATACTTCCGGTATACCGCTGAAGGCCATGTCCGAGGGTTTGAGTTCGGATTTTAAAGCGCATTTTTTGGGAACGCACTTCTTCAACCCGGTGCGCTATATGAAATTGCTGGAGATCATTCCCGGTCCGCAGACCCTGCCGGAGATACTGGAATTCATGGCGGACTACGGTGAAAGGATTCTTGGCAAAGGGATCGTGTGGGCCAAGGATACGCCGAATTTCGTCGGCAATCGTATCGGGGTTCAGGGAATGGTCAGCGCCATCCAACTGATGGTTGAAGCGGAACTGACCATCCCCGAGGTGGACGCCCTTTTCGGTCCGGTACTGGGCCGTCCCAAAACAGCCATGTTTAAGACGGCGGATCTTGTAGGCCTGGATATCCTGGCCCACGTTGCCCAAAACACCCACGAACTGGTCGAAGCCGACGAGGCGCGGGACAGTTTCGTGATGCCGCAGTTCGTGAACACCATGATCGATAAAAATATGCTGGGCAAAAAAAGCCAGGGCGGATTTTATAAAACCGACCTGACACCCGATTGGCAAAAAATCCGGAAAGTGATCGATCCGGCCACCCTCGAGTATGCCGAGTATGAACGGGCGACCTTCCCGTGCCTTGAAAAAGCTAAAAAGGTCAAAACGTTGCCGGAAAAAATTCAGGCGGTGATTTATGGTGATGACCGGGGGGCGCAATTTGCCTGGCGGGCCGTGGCCGGCAACCTGATTTATGCTGCCAATCGCATTCCGGAAATCTCGGATTCGATTGTCGAAATCGACAATGCCATGAAATGGGGCTTCAATTTCGAAATGGGCCCTTTTGAAACCTGGGACGCGATCGGTCTGGGAAAATCGGTTGAACGAATGGAAAATGACGGCCTGAAAGTGCCGCAAAAGATTAAAGACATGCTGGCGGCCGGCTGCGAAGCTTTTTACAAAACCGAAGACGGGCGGCGATTTTATTATGATTTTGACGACGGGACTTACCGGGAGCAGGCAATCAACAAAAATATCATTTCGCTTGCCGCCCTTAGATCCACCGGCCGGGTGGTCAAGGAAAACGCATCGGTTTCGCTGATTGACCTGGGTGATGACGTCTTCTGCCTGGAGTTGCACACCAAAATGAATGCCTTGAACCAGGAGATTACCGAATTTTTGCCGGTGGCGCTGGAAACCGTCGATGCCAATGCGGCGGGCCTGGTGATCGGCAATCAAGCCGGTGGCATGCCCGGGGCATTTTCGGCCGGTGCGAATCTGGCGGATGTGGCCGCTGCCGTCAGTGCGAATCGTTTCGACGATCTGGATAAAATGATCGCGGGACTGCAATACGGGTTGTTGAACCTGCGCTATGCGTCGTTTCCGGTCGTGGCGGCGCCGTTTGGCATGGCCCTGGGCGGCGGCTGCGAACTGTGTCTGGCCGCCGACAAAATCGTGGCCCATGCCGAGCTGTATATGGGCCAGGTTGAAATCGGCGTCGGGTTGGTGCCGGCCGGTGGCGGTTGCTTGAACCTGTGGCGCAAATTCCTGGAGTCGGTTCCGCCGGCGGTAACGGATATGGATCTGGCCAAATTCTTTATACCGGTCTTCATGTCGATCGCCATGGCCAAAGTGTCCATGTCAGCCGCCGAGGCCCGGGCCAACGGGTTTTTGGGACCCAGGGACCGGATTGTGTTCAACCGCGACCACCTCATCGCCGAGGCCAAAAAAGATGTTCTGAAAATGCTGGATGAAGGCTATGCACCGCCGGATAAGCGTCCGGTCAAGGTGCTGGGGCAGGCTGCGCAAGGCATGGTTGCGGCCCAGATCGCCGATATGGCCAGCGGCGGATTTGTGAGTGAATATGATGCCCTGCTGGCCGGCAGAATTGCCTACATCATCAGCGGTGGGGATGTCAGGGACAATGCCGCGGTTGCCGAAGATGTCATTTTAACCCTGGAACGGGAAGCATTCATCGATCTTCTTAAACAGGAGAAAACCCAGGCCAGGATCGAGCATATGCTGAAGACGGGGAAACCACTAAGGAATTAGGGTAGTGGCCCCTTATTTTTAATTGGCGAAATAATCGAGGCCCTAAGGTGAATTGGCGTCTAAAAAATACAAGCACCAAAAAAACAAATAACAAACAATAACCAAAATTCAATTTCCAATGATCGAAATACGCCTTGCATACAACAAGCTAGTTTTTTTGATGCGAACTCAGATGGTATCTTACCAGTTGAAGAAAACGAATTTACTCAAATCAACGTAATTCCAGTCGAGTTTTGGATTTGAGTATTGTAGTTTGAGATTTATTTGTAATTTGGGATTTGAGAATTGGGATTTATGAAATTACCATTGGAGGTAACGACATGCGTGATGCCTATATAGTAAAATCAATTCGAACCCCTGGCTGCAAGAGAAGCAAGGGGGCATTTAAAGATACCCGGCCCGAAGATCTGCTTGCGTTTATACTAGCTGCTGCAGTCGAAAAAACAGAATCGCTGGAAAAAGAACATGTTGAAGACATTATGATCGGCTGCTCATTTCCGGAAGCAGAACAGGGGCTCAACATCGGCCGCATCGCGGCACAGATGGCCGGCTTTCCCGATAAAACCACCGGCGCCACCGTGAATCGATTCTGTTCGTCCGGATTGGAAGCGATTGCCCTGGCTTCGCTCAGGGTGATGGCCGGGTGGTCGGATGTCGTGATTGGCGGCGGCCTGGAATCCATGACCTACGTTCCCATGGGCGGCAATCTGCCCAGACCTCATCCGGAATTTACCCGTCAGGGGGCCCAGGTTTACACATCCATGGGCATCACGGCTGAAAATGTCGCCAACCGCTACAATATTACCCGGGAAGCTCAGGATGAATTTGCGTTGCAGTCCCAGATGAAAGCGGCTGAAGCCAAGCAAAACGGCTTGTTCAAAGAACTCATTCCCACCCCGGCGGCCCGCTATGTGTTACGGGAAGACGGGACCTTCAAACGGGAAACCTTTCTGCAGGATTTTGATGACGGCATTCGGGAGGCCACGACCCTGGGAGGCTTGGCCAGTCTGCGGCCGGCTTTTGCCGCCGGCGGCAGTGTGACGGCGGGCAATTCCTCCCAGATGACGGACGGTGCCGCGGCCACGATCATTATGAGTGAAGACAAAGTCAAAGAACTGGGTGTCAAACCGATTGCCAAGTTCAAATTTTATACAACGGTCGGCTGCCGGGCGGATGAAATGGGCGTCGGGCCGCGCTATGCGATTCCGAAGCTGATGAAAATCGCCGGCATGGATTTAAGCGACGTTGATTTGTTTGAAATCAACGAGGCGTTTGCATCCCAGGCGCTGTATTCGATCAACGAGCTGGGCATCGATCCAACCAAAGTCAACATCCACGGCGGTGCCATCGCTTTGGGGCACCCGCTGGGATGCACCGGTGCCAAATTATGCGCCACCCTGTTAAACAACATGCAGGAGCGCGGCGCAAAATACGGGGTGGAATCCATGTGCATTGGCGGCGGCATGGGAGCGGCAGCCTTGTTTGAGCGTTGCGAATAGAGCGTTTGCTGACTTGGCGTTCCGGCAGTGGCGTTTAAAATATAGGAAGAAATATGCTAAGAATTTAGTTTGGGTAGCCGGAAGATAAAATTATGCGAACGATTGAAATCGATTCCTGTAAATGTCACTTCGCGGAATTGCTAGGTATCGCTGTATTCCATCATCGCATCGCAGACTGTTGAAAAGACATCCGTCAATCTCAAAATTCCCACGACCTCACTGTCTCGAGTTACCAGCAAAGACTGGTGTCGACCAACATGCAGGCGATGAATCGCTTCCGCCATGGAATCGTTCTCTTTTATATATTCGCCTTCAGAAGGCGTGTACATGATGTCACTAACTTTAATGTTTACGGCACTTTTACATAACTCTGAAAGAGGTTTGTCCCAGAACCGGTATTGTTCGAACATCGAGGTCGCTAATTTCCGGCTGATACCATAGCGTGCCATCCCTTTAAGTTCGCTGGTTTTCCTGTATTGCGGTTCAATAGCCGAAATCACATCATGCTGACTGAGCTTGCCCACGATCCGGCCACGTTTTTCGTACACCAAAATTGCCCGGTGCGAATACCGTTTCTGGTCGAACGCTGCCTGCGCATCTTTCAGGGCATGGATTGCCTCCAGCAGGGTGGCGTCTTCAGAAACGGTTGCATATTCGGCAAGCGGCACCATAAGTTCTATTACCGTGGTGTGATTCATGTCAAGCCTCCTTGGCTAGGGGTTAGCCAACCATGATGACTAAACCGGGCCTTTTACCTGTATTTTCAAGAACCTGCCCTTTTTTGACTTCTTTTCGGCATATAAAATCCGCTTGGCCTAAAGGGATTGATTGGCCCATGACGAAAAAGAACGTTTTTAGGCAATTCCGCGGTCCAGAAGCAACCCGAGAATTTGGCCAAGACCATTGCCGGGACCCATTGCCCGACTGGGGCCGAAAACGCCAGCTCAATGCTTGTTGACCCAAATCCGGTTTTTATTCGACAGAGGGGACCACGAGCACGGGGCATGGCGCGTGCCCGATCACGCTTTGAGCGACGCTGCCCAACAAGATCCGCTTGATTCCGCTGCGACCATGGGTGCCCATGCAGATGAGATCAATGCCCTTGTCTTTGGCCTCCTGGACGATGTATTCATGGGGGTTGCCCCCCATGTGAACGATGGTTTCGCAGACGATACCGGCCTCATCGACCTTTTGTTTTGCTTTGTCGAGATGGTCTCTGACCTCTGCCGACATTTTCTCCACCAAGGCCGGTGCGACTTCCATTTGCTCGGGGTAAAGGTCGACGACGCTGATCACGAAGATCTCGCTGTTACATATTCTTCCCAGGCTGATGGCCTGGTCCACCGCCATGTCACTGAAGGCGGAGCCGTCAACGGCCACCAGTATTCTTTCGCCCCTCGTCAAGGGACATTCGCATACCAATTCAGTCATCGATAATTCTCCAATTTAGCGAAGATGCTTAAAGATTCCTTTGACTTAATTTCGATTTAACTGTCAGTGCGCCGCGAAGATGCCGACCATCGAAAGTGCCACCATGATAGCCACCCAAATTGATAGACTAAGGTAAAGATAATTCTTATCAGATGCATATGCAACTGCTGACGCTAACAGGGCCCAAAGGGCGACGCTGCAGCCTAAAGCAAGCCCAAACTGGGTGAAACCGTCACCATAGGTTAGTCTCTTAAGATAGAAGTGTCCGCCGGGAAATTCGCCACCGACTTCCTGCCAAACAGTCCGAGCATCTTTGCCTTCGAAGATGGCATTGAAAAGCTTATACGGATTCAGGACATTGTTATCCGGCGATGCGACCGATATCACCGGGCCGATGGTGCAAATGATACAAGACAAGATGGTAACCCAATATACGATGGAACCATATCGAGTTTGCGCGCGCGGCATTTTCGGGGAATTTTGAACATTCATATCCATACCTCCTTTAGGACTGGGATCGCGTGAATTTGATGATGGATCGGGTCACAGCGGCAAAAATGACAACGAAAACCAGACCATTGAGCCATACCGGTACCGGCCCGATGACCCCCAGCATGCCAAGGCCTTTTGTGAGCAGACCAAAACAGGAAAAAAACATAAATCCGATTAACAAAAATCTGACAAAACCGGCCTTAACCCGGATGAGAATTAGGGCGCCAAGCAAACCGCCCAGGACCTGCCCGACCAGCCAGGGTGCTGCAAAGACCGGGATGATGGCGCCCATCAACAAATAGGGCCACACGCCGATGCAGTCCCCCATTCCCAGGAGAACCCCGCTGTTGGCGGCAGCAACCTTAAGGGGAACGGCCATGATCACGTTCTGAGCCGGCACGATCGCCCAGCCGGCACCCAGGCCGAAGAACCCGGAAAGAAGGCCAATACCGACAATTGCAACCAGTACCCAGCCGGCTCGGGTAAGCGGATAATCAACGACTTTATTCAGTGACACTTCGAGATACGGTTGCGACAACTTGAGCTTCTTGGTAAATCCATCAACTTTTTTGACCTCGGGCCACTCGATTTTTTTGCCCCCGACCAGGAAATAAACAGCCAGCGAGCAGAGAATGACACCCAGGGCGAGACGGACCAGTCCTTCTCCGGTTTCACCAAGGTGCTGCGCCACGATAATAGCCCCCTGGGCGCCGGCAAAGGCACCCACCCCATAAGCCGCCGCACAAAAGATGCAGATTTTCAGATTAGCCAACCCGCCCTTCATAAAGGGTCCGGTAGACACCAGGCCGCTGAACATGGCGACGATCAAACCGGTTGCCCTGACAATCAGACTGTCGACGGGTGTGAAGGCCAACATGAAGGGCGTAAACAAAACGCCGCCACCGATGCCGCCGATCACAGCAACCAAAGCAATCGCAAAACTGAGAAAAAAGAATCCAAAAAGCCATCCCCATATTGCTCCGCCCGACATTTCACCAGGCTGTGTTGTAGCTGCCCCCGTGATCAAACCAAGCGCTACATACGAGATGATGACCACGGCCAACATCACGTTCACTTCCAGCCACGGCGATCTCAATAATTTGCCCATTCCCCCCTCCTATTCTCCAATGTGGTTGTTAAAGAAGTAAAATTTTCTAACATATATGGTATTGCTTGTCAAACAAAGTGTTGGTCCGGCAATACAAAAAAAACTAATGATTCTATGATGTTATAGATTTTATCAAATCCATTCTCAACAACTTCTGGTAGATTATGTTAAACGAAGATTCACCGGATTCCCGCCCTGGTGGAATGACAATTCGATGCAAGTAGCTGTCATTATCACAAAAGGGGGATTCTACTCGAAAAGGTACCCGGACTTAAAGAGAAGTTTCTTTGTTGGTGTGGTTTTTGGCTTACTCAGGGTGCGATTTAGGGGCACTTCGCTACCGTCCCTTGGTCATAGCATATGCCACCTTTTCATTTGACATTTTGTAATTGTAATTATATTCATGATCTTATCGATCATTCCAGGATCGAGGATTATTTTTCTTAGCAAGGCAATGGTGCGCTAAGCTGCAGGAATCCGAGGTTTCAAAAAAAATTTGGGACGGGAGGATTTTTCTATGTCAGAGGAAAATAGAAAAATTAAACTTCTCATTGTCGACGATGAAGAAGATTTTTTAAAATCAATTGCTGAAAGGCTCGGACTGAGAGATTTTGATGTTAGCACCGCCACCGAGGGGAAGCTTGCGATCAAAGTTGCCAGGAAAAGGCATTTTGACGTGGCTCTTGTGGACATGAGAATGCCGGGTATGGATGGAATGGAACTTCTTGAGATTTTGAAAAAAAAGCACAAGTTTCTAGAGGTAATCGTCTTGACCGGCCATGGCTCCATCGATTCGGCAGTGGAGGCAACGAAGCTAGGTGCTTTCTCCTACCTTGAAAAGCCTTATGACTTTGACAAGCTGCTTGCTGTGATTCAAGAAGCATACGAAGCCAGACTGAGGAAAAAATTCGAGCACGACAAAAAACGAATGGAAGAAATTGAAACGCTGAGTATGGGATCAAGCCCGATGGGTATTCTCAGGTCATTAATGCGTATAGATGATGATGAGAAATAGGCAGGCGTTTACAGGTTCAAAGTTCACCGTTCAGGATTACATCTATTCTTTTTATTCTTTCTTCGAATCCCAATTCCGACACTAATCCGCTGTAATATAGGCACATGATTCGGATTCCGATCGCCGATCCATGTTAACTGCTCCCGGTGGCGTGTTCGCTTATCTCGTTTGCAGTATCTTTAGATAAAGGGTTGGTGAGGCACTTCATCAGCAAGAAGAAATGACGATCTCACTGCTACAATCGGAGATCTGTTGTTCAGAAGCTATCCCGTGGTCTTGATTCTCATCTTGTCCTTCTGCAAGATAAATCTTAGATTTTGTACCTATATTTTGGCGAACAGAAATTTGTTGTTTTAGCCGATGTAAGGTATAATATATTAGTTTTATTACTAAAGACTGATAAAGTATAATTACTCGCTGATGAATACGGCTTTAATCATAGGCATCATAATTCTGGGCGGTATGAGTTTAGGGTGGGTGTTACACCGTCGGTCCGTGCGCTGCATGAGACCAATTCTGCTAAGGCTTGCTCAGAAAAAGAACGGCACCCTTGATTCTTCAGGCCTGTTTCTAATGCCTAAGCTGCGATTTTATCATTCGGGTACAAAAGTGGAGGTTTCTGTGGCAGCGACAGGAATAGCGGGTAATTCCGTGCATTACACTTATACCGCTTTTACTGGGCTGGATTTGAAAGGCTTTGAGTTTCGGATTCTTCCTAAATCTTTACAAACAATCGGGGATAAATGGCTCATGCAAAAGAAACCCATGTCCACCGGGGTAGACAAGCTTGACAAATACCTGGCAATCTATACGAATAACGACCCGTTGCAGAAATCGGCGCGCAGGCGGATACGTCTTCACTGGTTACCGTTGTTAGATCCATTCGAGAAAGAAAAAGTCGATAGGGCTAACATGGCAGTGGGGCTAACGGTTAGGTACTGCGGGACTCGCGTTAAGGCCTAGACAAATTCAATTTGTATGACACCTGTAGCTCACCACTATAGAGTGGACGCATAAACGTAAAAATTCTCATTATATCAGCATGATAAGATAAAATACTACTTGACTTTTTTTGATATAAGTACTACTAAAATCACTCCTTTTATAGGCCTAGTTCCCTAAAACT
>Ga0209339_1000580_pt1 | contig 13702 bp, 8 predicted proteins | sample OlaalgELextract3_FD_187376 | JGI IMG/M metagenome (GOLD analysis project Ga0209339, IMG submission 187376) | Olavius algarvensis symbiont microbial communities from Tuscany, Italy - Type A ELBA extract 3 (SPAdes) (version 2) | ecosystem: Host-associated > Annelida > Digestive system >... | reverse complement strand
CGGTATATCTTTCATTTCGCGAGAACACTTAACAGAAATTCACGAAAGGCAATCACTGCCACGAACAGATTAAATGACTACATTTTGGGCGAGCGAAATTGGAACAGGGACAAAGGGAGAAGTACAGAATATTCGCATCGACGTCAATCGGCGTTGCCGCGATGCCAAACAGGTGCTGACACCCAGAGAGACATTAGATTTAAAAGAAGAGAAGGAAAAAGAGGACATTGAGGCTAAGAAGAAGAAGGAGGTGATGCTTATTATTATTAGGTACGGTCTGTTGTCAAATGTAGTTTGGGCTAGACTCACCGCTTTTTGGACATGTATGGACAGCCGACTCCTCTCAGGATGTTATGCCAACGCAGAACTATACACATTTGGTATTAGGGGCTAGCAGCCTTGGCCTACCAAAGGATTAGAAGAGGAGACATGGTTGTCCAAAACAGACGTGGCTGTGAACTGTCGAGAGAGGACATTGCACGGTGAATTTCCGGCTGGTTTCAGTACATCCACGCGCGCAGATTCGATCATCGATGGCGTTCGCTTGTACAGAGCTGCGTCGTCGATAAGCCCTGGAGGACGATATGAGGTTCTACAAGATAATATAACCAGAATTGGCAATTTATTGTTTAACACATTGTAGAGTTTTAATAACGACTAGATGTGTTGTTGACGATTGACAAGGTGGCGTGCACGTCGTGGAAGCGAGTACTGTTGATGGCCAGTGGACAGATGACTGTTGACAAACCCGAGAAGCTAAGCATGACATTCGTTCACAACTGGCACATTACTGACCGCTATTTCCCGCGCATTCGTACCTTCAGCTTCCGACAGGTAACAACAACATTTGTTTGCAATAAGCGATATTTTGTGTCCAAACAACACCAGCCATTACGAAGTTGCAATATTCTCTTTTGCAGAACTTGCATTTGCAGATCGCACATAAACCGGTGACTGTGAAATATGTAGGCCTATCCTTCACTGTCGACAAATAAGACTTTATAAATTCAAAACGAATCCGTTTATAACTAAAATGCAACAATAAGTAAAAACGTATGACAAAAAGCAATGCAAATCCCGGAGATATAATGAAGCAGACAAAGTCAATAACATGCAATATACGACTAAGCAAAAATTTCACTTATTAAACGTCTAAAGCTGAAGCGCTACACTTTCGTGACAGTGACTTATAGGAAGAAATTTGTCGCAATCGTACTTCACAGACTGGCCCGAAACAACGTTCACCCACAGAGTGGCCAAAAAGTGAGGGCACTTGCTCACATCTTGTAAAAGCGTCGATTAATTTTTATGACTTTAGAATTGATCGAAAATGAGTAAGTAAATAAATAAATAGGGAGGCACTTTACTGATTTTCAACTAACAAAAATCATGCAAATAATTTTCTGAATGGAAACATTTAATAAGTGGCCTCACGTTTTGTGCCACCCTGTAGATAAACACGTGTTTTATGGCATATCACACGAGACGGATCAGGTGCTGACATATTGTAGGTACAACAGCGGCTGCAAACTCACTTCAAGTTCACGTTCGTCCGACATCCGCTTGAGCGGCTCGTGTCGACCTACAGGGACAAGTTCACGAAGCCGGCCTACTACTATCCGCAGCGTTTCGGCCGCAAGATCGTGCGCACAGTGCGCGGCGCAAACGCCAGCGAACAGTCGCTGAAACGCGGCCACGACGTCAAATTCCGAGAGATGGTTCAGTATCTGCTCGATCCGCGGACCACACACTCGCAGGACCAGCTGCTGTCGGACAATCACTGGCGACAGGCGCACCTGCTGTGCCACCCGTGCTACATGCACTACGACTTCATCGGGCACTACGAGACGCTGCACGAGGACGCGCAGGCGGTCCTCCAGGCGCTCGGCGTAGCGAACCGCGTCCGCTTTCCAAACACGGACCCGAACAACCGCTGGAAGCAGAAGACTGCAAACGTATCGGCGAAGATCCTATCAGAAATCAGTGCTGACGAGCTGCGCAGAGTCAAAGAATTGTATGCGTACGACTTCGAACTTTTCGGCTACGATCCGAACGTGTTTGAATTGAAACACGGCGATCCGGCGTGACGCGGTACGATACGACACAATGAACGTGCGCTCAAAAAAACTGGCCAGCAGCCAGCTTAGTCGGCCTCATAGAACCAAAGAGAAAACAAACGGCAAAGGTCTGGACAGGTAAAGGCAAAGGTCCAGACATTTGTTATAGCGCCGCTTACTTGAGTAAGACTCGTCACCAGCAGCGCTTTACAAGTGCCAGCTGATCCGCACGAAGGGTGTTTAATTACCGAAACCTGGCACCAACGGGTATCTCCTGACACTATCCGACCCACTGGAGGCGGGGTCCTGACCCTAACCGACCCATGCGGGTATTTTTTTAAACTGTCACTAACCCGTACTCCTGACCCTATCCGACCCATGAGGCGAGCTCCTGACCCTAAGCGACCTACAAGGCGGGCATTTGTTTTTGAAAACAGGCACTAAAACCCATACTCCTAACCCTACTCGTTCCATTTCTAACGTCTCAGTAGTTTTCGGTTTTAGCACTGGGCAATGGGCATAGGACAATAGTACCGCGGCGCATTGTGGCCATCGAGGTAAAGGTTCGGACAGTTGGACCCACGATGCAGGTAGCATACACATCATCGGCCCAATCATCCACAGCAAACCTCGCCCTACAACCCAGTGGAGGGTGAATTGACTGGCACGATCACACAGCCATTGCTAGGCTGAAAGTTTCGTGATACCGAGTGGTTAACCCTTTAATGGACACTGGCAATTATAGTGCCACATCGAATAATATGAAGTTGGTACACTGGCCGTTGATGGTTGGGCTGTTACATTTGTTACAGCGAGGAGGGCAGATCACCGTAAGCGTAGGCTACCATTGTTTTAGAAAGGCCGTTCAAAACTGACCGGCGGTCGTCTATCTTAAAAAGCTCTCAGGTGAATCTTTTTTTTAGAAATAATGGCCGCCAAAGAGCACTGTTGACTACTGTCGACCTAAGAAAACGAAATTTTCGGCTCCCCTAGCGGGACCTCTGGCGCGATCGCCACCAAAAGGCGAGACACAGTGTCCGCGACAGACCTCCGGCCTTGTGCAAACTTTCAGCCAAACCCGTTCATCACCGTCGGAGGATATGCGTTCCAACAGATAGACAGCAAGTATAATGTCCCCATTACCATGGGGAGAACAGTAAGCGTGACCTGGAACATAGCGTGCATAGATAGCGATGAATGTATCGATTTTGTGGCTAACGCAACAGTTTCGTTTTGACGGACGTCGACATGGGTCACTCATTACCCATGTCGAATGACCCATGTCGACGTCCGTCAATGTCTGCAATCTGCATAGTTTAGTATGTCCCGAGCTTCATGTGTAATGTGTGAATTACAGAAACGGATGTTTGTAATCAACATTTAGGCTACAATATTGTTGACGCGACGGTCGCGACTGCGGGTTTATGCACGTTTCGCCCCAGTTTTGCCCCCGACTGTGGTCGTTTCGCCTCAGTCAGTGGACTTTTCGCCCCCGCTTGTAAGTTGTAACTTTCGCAATGTATTACTCCGTTGGTTGACAGTCACACGTCTGACAAGTACTGGGTGGCTCATCCAGTATTTCTCAGTGACGTCTTAAATGACGTCATTGCTCAAGTAACTGCAGACCGTGCTCCGAGCCTCTGCCCTATGCAGTTTTGCCTAGGCTTAGGTTTACTGCAAGTGTCTTCTAAGGCAGAAAATTTGGGACGATTTTACGATCCACCCGATAGATGAAAATTGATCGTTAGTTAGTTTCAGTTCACATTTCGTTGTACGTAGGCCTAGGCCCAAGTTTAATGACGAATTAGCCAAAAATTTTCTGTTCTTATTCGCGGAAAACGTGCGGTAATAATTATCGTTTTCATTTTTATCGCGTGTCACCACGCTTATGCGAGATATTGATATAAATTCTGTCTGTCCACCCGTCCGTCACGTTCAGGTGTTTTAAAAACAAAAAAAACATAGAAAAACAGACGGGGCGAAACGTCCAGTGAGTGGGCGAAACGTCCAGGAAGCGAAACGTCCAGTGAAGGGGCGAAGCGTCCTGTTACCCGACTGTGTACTAGTGTGTCCGCCTACGCAGCACTAACCTTTAGGAAACTGTAGTGTACACGTACATGTACCGGTAATGTGCAACGACATAGCCTTGCTTGCTAATGACGGCGGTACACAAACACTGCCAACAGTGTCTGCAATAATCGTTGTCCTCTTTTACTGTTTTGTTGATTTTTCATGTAATTGTCTGTTTGAACAGAATAAAACGTTGATGATATTGATATCAAAGGTCGAAAACCTCACCACGTTTCCTATCATACTTTTATCTCAGAAAAAACATTGGAAATTCTCCAACTGCGATTACGATCACTGGGACACGAGAATTACTGAAGACTGCTGATATGCTCAGCTAGTTCATCTGTTTAAGGTGATTAATTTCACTTCACGGTATTGGTATGTATGCACAATTACGTCCGCATATAATCAGAATGATCAATCTCTGAAACAGTCATAAAAGTTGCACTTCTAGTTCTACACAATTGCACTGGAAGTCAAAAAATCAACGACACAATTTAGAAATTATATTTAAGCCAACGCAACTTAAATGCAATGACAGATCACGAGAGCATATCAAACACAGTGCATCATTTCGGCTTAATCATCATATCTGTCTATAGAATTGCATTCGCATCACCAAGACTTCTGCTTATGTCTTGTGCTAAACAGAAGACAGAACACAAAACTGGTCAGCATATCAAAAACTAATAAATATGCATGTAATTCTACAGATGTAAGCCACTGCTATCACAAACTGGTACTTATCATAATGATATTTTCATCTGTTCAATATACAGAACTTGCAAATTTTGAACTGCAGCAAATACAAAAAGGTGATCAGCTTTTTCGTAGCACAAAACAGAAATCTCCATTCTGTCCAAGACACTAGTGATCACTATGATGGACTTGAAGAAAGCACTCAAGGTTACTGCTGTGTTCTTTGGTTCTGATCAGTTTTGTCAAATAGTAACATTATCTCAGCTACAGTTTCGTTTTGTCACTCTCTAACACAGACTGACATAATTAAATTGCAACTGCTGACAGTCTTCCAGCTACATTAAAACCTTTGTCTTGTGACAAAAGTTTTAACCCTTTAATCGCTACACTAAAACCGCAGAGCAACGGCCCATCATATAGCAATACAGTGATTGGTACACTGGCCGTTCACGGGTGGGCTGTTACATTTGGTACAGCAAGCCGGTGACAGGGCGGGGCAGCAGCCCGCCCAGGCACCTCCTTGCTGTACCAAATGTTAACAGCCCACCCAACGGCCAGTGTACCAACTTCATATTATTCGATGTGGCACTATAATTGCCTTTGGAGTCTAAAGGGTTAACACTGCTGGAAGAACGTCAGCAGTTGTTAACAACAGTTTGTTCGCAAATGTGAACACTGCTATTGTAAGTTTTTATTACTGTACCATTAATCCTGGAGTAAAAGTGTGCAGTTCCACCAATTCTGTGACAATGTCCACAGCCGTATTTTAGTATTGAGCACAGATACAAAAAATGCCTGTACAAATAATGCCACTTTAGATTTTATAGTAAAACTCCACAGAGACTTCTATGGACACGAATGTCACTGAAAACTGTGGCAATACGTTATTTTCACTATACAGAAACGAAGATACACTGCATAGTTTTACAAGAAGTTTATTTACCTCAACACACAGGAGAGATCTCATAACAGTCCCAAGCACACTCTCTGCTACTAATGAACACTTGAGTATTACAAACTTTGAACAAAAAAAAACAGGAAAACTTATTATGCACACTTAAAAGTTAAAGGCAATTTATTCAGTGTAAAACAGACGGTATAACAGCAACAGTTACACTTACAGCAAATGATGTAACAAGTTTTAACAGGTAACCAGAGACAAAACTTACATCTGACCATACAAAAGTTTTTTGATGGTTCCATCTATAACATCGGAGTGCTGACATCAAACAAGAGCAAAGCCGTGAGTGTGTTGGATGGCTTGTAACAACTTGCGACGTAGAATCTCGCGGTTGGAGTACGACGGCAGGTCAAGCAGGTTGAAGCAGGTGTGTGCAACAGGCATGTACCGCTCGTCGACGTTCATTGGCTGGATTATCATCTACATCACGTGACACGTAACCACAACATCAACGGCCAAACTAAATTGCCGAGTTAAGAAAATCATCTATCCAGCAAATAGCAAAACAACACTTTTAACAATTTCGGTACGAGAACCAAATCACCAAGCCAGCTGTAACCATTTCATACCAACTGGTTCTGATTTCCGCATGTGACACTGTTAGCAACAGCAGTGTGTTTCTCACTAATAATAATAATAACGTATTTGTATAGCACCTTTAGGTCCAAAGATACAGAGACAGTTTTCTCAATATTCCCCTTCCTCCAGACCAACATCACATCTCAGATGTGGTCAAGTGGGGGTGGGGGGGGGACACACTGGTGAAATGAATAAACCGACTGCATCATAACTTAGTGTCACTAGTGCACAGCTGACTTATCTGATCCTTTAACTTTTCACATTCTCTTCTAAAATATTCAACACACATTGCAATATACCTTTACGGCCTTCATGCCAAGAATCGGTATTCGATCACTACCTGTCAGAAATACTGCACACAAATCAAACATGACACACAGCAGCATAACTAGCAGTTTACAGGCATAAATTAAATACTAATACACTACAAGCTTAAATTGTTCAATGCTAACTGAAACAAGAGTGAAACAATACAACCATCAATCAAACGTTTAAAATAATAAGAGGAGCACATTACAGAAAACTACAAAAATTCAACTAATAATTTTATGTCTGTTGGCAAAGCTACAATGTTACCGGTGGCCTGCCTTAACCCTTTAAAATTCAGAGGCAATTATAGTGCCACATTGAATAATATGAAGTTGGTACACTGGCTGTTGATGGGTGGGCTGTTACATTTGGTACGGCGAGGAAGAGACAGAGCGGGGCTGCAGCCCACACAGTCCGCTCCTCACTGTACCACATGGAACAGTCCACCCATCAATGGCCACTGTACCAATTACCATACTGCTGTATAATGGTCCGTTGCTCTGCGGTTTAATGTGGTCATGAAAGGGTTAATGGCCAAATATGCACTGGTTGCCAATGTCAGTCCGTCCATCATCTGTCCACAGATGTTCCGTTGTATGTGATGTGATGTGATGTGACAGTTGTCATAGGAGACTGCCTCCATCTCGGCTGCAGGCCAGCTTTTTATTGCAGTGGTGATATTCTTGTTTAGTAACAGTTCACTTACACAGAAATTTTTTCTTATCTTCTAACGACAGATCTTCATGAAATACAGTCCAGAACATACGGACAGCCGGATGGTCGGCAGAAAAGCCGTTCTTGTACTCCGTGTTCTGCAACAGCAGTCAGTGCAACGTGCAATTTTCTAATGCAACACATTATTATTTTATTAATCGTTTTCCAGGTTTATATGGGTTAGCTGGCTGTCTCCCAATAGGTTTTCAACTAGATCTTTTGAGTGTTGGAGCGGTTTTTACAGGCCAGATGCTTTTCCTGGCACACAAACAACAGTGTCAAAGGACTACAAGAAAACTTTCTGATACTTTATTTAATCAACTAGTTTCAACAGAGACAAAACTAGTCAACAACTGATAACTGATAAGCACCAACAACTAATGAAACAGGATGTGAACTCATATTTGTACACTGCCGTCAATGACTCAATACGATTCTATAACATCCACAAAATTTAGCGTATTATTCTCATAAATAATTTTATTAACAGCCACTAATACAGACACAGAAAATGATATAATATCAGCGCATCATATTGCTGTTGACTGTGAGTCTGCAAATTGAGACATTTGTTAATTACATTTAATTGACTGTTAAATGAGTTGAACTTATCAGATACCCTTTTTAAGCGCCTCACTTTACTTTAGTAAAAGAGGCGCTTATTGAGATAGGCTGTGTCGTGACATCGTTGGTCGTCACGCGCGTGCACTGTGGCCAATGGTGCATCCTAGGCCTATAGTTACTATGGAACACTAATAGGAACCCCTACCCCAGGAATTCAATGGTACAAATTTCGACCCCCGGGGGTGACCCCTAACCGGGGAATGGGCCCCCAGTGAGGCACTTTTTGTCAAATTACTTTGACCTCTTGTTGCAAACAATACAGGGTGAGGAAAAATAAAATGTCCCAACACGAATATTGCTATATTCAGAAATGCCTGAATATTTTTGCATCAAATTTCGCTCATTTGTTTGCCACAATACTGTGCACTAACGTATTGCTTTGTGCTGTATTTACTTGACATATGTCAAATTGATGGAAACGCAAACTTCAAGAACGAATTTCACTTCTGAACAAAAAGTTTTTACTATTAACATAACTGAGCAACAAGTACCACCTTTGTTGTGACGTCATTATTTTTATGTTTACGTGCAACACAGTGTTGTAATAGGTTCTTATATTTCAAGCCATAATTGCAGTTAGGCCTATAACTTTGGTTATGGGTAAAATATCGTACGAAGATAAAGCTCGGATCGATACATTGTGGAAACTTGGTTTTGGATACCGAACAACTGTTGCAAAATTTCTGGAAAAGGGTTGGAAGCTTTGCTCAGTGACATCAAGCTGTAAACAGGATCGATGAGTGTGGAAAAATAAAGAACATCCGTGTGTCAGCAATGGTACGAAAGCGATCGGCCGAAAACAGCATGAACAGAGGAAAATGTTAGATACTTTAAGCTGTTGATTAGCAAAAACTGAACATCGACTTTAATGCGGTACCACTTCACCAAATATTACGTTAATTGAGTAAAATTAAACTGACTCGTGAAGACATATGCGGGGAATAAATGTGGAAAATTTTGCGTACAAATATTTTTGCATTGTATAGACATCGCGATTTTTGCACTGAGATATTTTATTTTGCCTCACCCTGTAGTCACTGTCACAAAAAATCTGACACCCACTAAATTAGTCACACTAACAAGTACAATATCACAATATCACAGCCATGGACTCGGCGAACAGAAAGCGTACATCTCTCAGCAACCAAGTAACAGACAGCAGCCATCTGTCTGCAGTAACTATTATTTGTTTTATCATTTATCCACTAAGAACTAATTTATCCCATATCTTCCAAAATCAGTACTCATAAACACTAACTATAATTACACCACTATCACTATTATGAATCATTTCTGTTCTAGCAGAAACACATAGTACTCCATTCGATTTCGCAGAAAGACAGAACTGGTATCAGAATTTAATATTGAATACAGAAGTTCATTATTGGCTTAACTTAATATTACTCACTCTCTCCAGTTCTTCCCAGTCGTAGTTTTCATTGCCGACCACCATCGCTTGCAGCTCCACAGGTTGAAACAAGTCCTGTCAACAACATGGTGAGTGCAAAACAACAGAAGATTCGACAAAAAATGTGACTTGTAGGTAGCTTTAGATGTGGTTTTTACAAGAATGGTATCAATAACTATCCACAGATATTCAAAATAATAACGATGACAGCAGCAGCAGCACAGCAATGATGACAAAGACAACCGCAATAACAAAAAAAAAACAACGATAACAATAATCAGCCCGCTTGGGGTGGGTCATCTCTCATAATCGGACTGCTTTCTCCGATGTGATGCTGGGAATTTCCTAGCGTCAAGTTCTTTGCTAGTAATTTTTTGCGACATAAAATCCTGCGTAGCGGTGCTGCTCGTTAGCAGGTTGTGTGCAGCTGCAAAGTACTGCATAGGGAATGACAGAAATCGACTGGGTTGAGTTTAGAGTGTCCCCGCACAGTGCAGGTGGTGAAATTTGAAATCCTACATCCTAAAAGTTTACTCCCAAGACCCACAGAATATACATGCCAAGTGTCATTGTCATCGGCCCAGCGGTCTCAAGAGCCGTAGGGTCTTGAAAATGTTGACACTGAACATACAGGGACACACACTGATGGACATTTGATCAGTTTTATAAGACCTCTCAGGAGAGACGACTAATAACAATATTATATTCATAGTGTCGTAAGGTTTTAACTTCTGTGGCAGCAACGGCATCAAACCAATGGTGATCAAATGGCTGAAAAACAGAAACGTTTTCAAATGACATATTACTAAGCGACAACAACTTGCACGTGCAGTGATGAACCACGTTCAACTCACAACTGAGCCTTCATCAGCTGTCTACCATTGCATTTCCTTAAAAATATGTGACCACCAGAGACATATATTAATGGCATTAATTATATGAGCAGTATTTCAAAGACACACAACAAACCAGAATTCGGCCGCCACAGACTTTCAGAAATCCGCGACTAAATGCGTCAAACTGTTCAGCAACAGAGGCATTGAAGATAAAGTTAACATAAGTGTCGACAAACTCTTGCCTACAACACAAACACATAACGTGATAAATAATTTCGAGCTACTTAACCTAATTTCATGAAACCAGCACCCATCAAAAACTAGGCAGAGTCCAAACATCAAAGCATCAAGATCAAGGTTACCCAGGAAAAACGTGAAAAGTCGATGTATGTTTCCAATAACTATGTGACAATGCCCGGTTGACCACATCTGCAGGTGACCCTTGCCTCACTGCGCTACTCTTCAACAAAATATCCCCAGTAATAAAGTTCTATGTTGCGTAACATTTCCATAACTTCATGTAAACTTTGTGACATCGTATACATACTGATCACAGGGTCAGTGATGCTGACTTTACACAGACAATATCAAACACACAACTCATGAAACAATGGTGTAATTATATAACAGATGCGTGAAATTACAAAACATCGGCTTACTTGTTCTGTTGTGTAACGTTGACTTGTGAACCATTTGGAATCAATTCAATGGTTTTCACCATGCCATAAACTTCACGTGTTATCTGCAGAAAAAAAACATTTACATCCATTATAATAAAATACATAAAAAAATAAAATGAAATAACAATATTCAATATTACATGCCACACTCGAACAAATGTACAGTACCAGCATTTGACCGTTGGTGACACGTGTGAACTGTAGCGGAATGGCCGAACAAATAAAGATGATTGTTGGAATGGGGCTACCTGTGGCAGGGCTACATTTTGCTGAAAGGAGTCCAAGTCTCCCCAAAATTAACTTGACCCCAAACTCCCGACTCACCAGTAGCTGTTGTTTTGGCTTTTTTCGTTACACCACAGGTGTTGTCAACTGTGAAAGCAGCTCAAGCTGAACCTCCTTCTATGTTTGTTTATTCCTTCAGTTTGTCATCTGCTATTTCCATCAGTCTGTCTGTGTGGCAGCCAGGTCGACGGGATCTACTCCCTTCCTGACGACAGCCCATCTGTTTGTTCTTTTAAATAAATGTGTGTGTGTAGTGTGTGGTGATGATACTTTTGTGTGTATCATCAGGACTTGCCCATTCTGCAAACTGCAATGTCCTTGACAGTACATTATTACATCAGTAATATTATAGTATATTTAATTACATTATATTATTGCATCAGTAGATTATTACCCGTACTTACTTAAGCTTTTCGCTTACACTACTGAACCAACATTCATGAATTATCTTTGTCCAAAATAAAGAGTACAATCTAAACAGTGTAAGTTATTTCTAAAATCAGTAAATCATTGTTGTGATACCTCAAAATCAATGCCGAATACATCCTGGAAATCATCGCCATCATAGTCCAGCAATTGCTGCATACTCCTAACATCCACACGCATAAACTGCAGATAATGAAAACAGCATCTTCAATAAGCAATTGTACTAATGCAGACCCGTTGTTACTCAAGTGTTACATAGTAAACGCTCACTTTATGTCACAGGGAATCCTTCTGTCTGACTGTGATGCACAAAGTGCTTGGCCAAACAGATGGCAGTGTATTTGTGCAAGCTGGCAGGCCATGGACCAAAACGACTTGTACCAAAAGACTGCACAGCTGCGAGTCAGTTTTCATTAAAGGAACCTTGCCTTCATGCGAAAATGTGCAAGACACTACTACTTTCCTAATTACTTACTCCAAAACTGGTATCACTGATTTGCTATAAATAGACTGGAGTGGACATGTCATTCATCACCAGCAAAACAGCTCTACAGATATTTTTCCTGTGATTGGCAAAAAACACACATATTTGCCAGACAAAAGTATCCAGAAGTAGTCCATTCTCACTGCTGCCTGCCGTACGAATACAGAAGCACATTTGCGGAAGTGACAGAAACTGTCGGTGAATATGTCTACACATGCTTGGCTGTCTTAGCAATAACCAAACTTCTTGGTTAACAAGCCGACTTTTCCAGAATTACTCTGGGTTCTGACAGGTCCTCAGAGGCACTGAAAAAATGATAAATACTGTCAAATAACTGACGCCCATTCAGTAGGTGACAGTGTGAGAACTTGCTGATGACAGTTGTTGTATTTTATAACTGCAACAAGCAATAAAGAAACTGATAGAAACTCCCACAACATTCAAGTGTAAAGAATGCACAACACTTCACCCTGAACTCATGACACTTAATCCGAGTACACAGAACTGACTGACCGGCCAACAGACGGCTGCAGCTGCTTCAGGTCATCTAGTGACACTTTCCTAATGCACAAACAGTTCAACAACAGTTAACCTCTCGTGCTGGTACACACGGAAATATATGCATGCACTGTGCATGTCCGTTGTTATAGCTCTCCAAAAAACCACGACACAATGCGCCTAATGTACAATAAAGTATACTCACAATCAAAAAACATTTATCATCTGTCAAGGCATGTTTGCACTACCAATCATCATGGACACTAGGCGCATTTGTGTAATGTAGTGCAAACATGCCATGATAAAGCATGTTTGCACTACATTACACAAATGCGCCTAGTGTCCATGATGAATAAAGTGTAGCAACAATGTTTTCCTTGAGGCTGCATTGTTGTCCAACAGGGAAACATACATCGCTGTCACTCTGGGCTGTAAGCCACATCTGCTTTGTAACAAAGTAAGTTACTGGGAAAATAAATATCGCCTACCACCCGCCTAACAAATGCATACAGACGATTTAAACCAACCGATAATCATATGCATGCCTAATACTATTGCCACTCTAAAGCGATCACAGACTGATTTCACTCTCTTGATTACTGCTGTCATTCTATCTTCAATATATGCCCACCTCTTCAGCAGTTTGCGGTACAATGCCAGTGGAAGACTGATATCAATGATGGTAAAATTGTAGATGGCAAGACCACACAGGACGCCAATCAAAGCATACATGTCATTTGTCTCGAACGACTGACGGCAACCACACAAAGTACATAAACAAAATGATTCTCTACGTGTAATTGCAATGAATACAAGACAAAACATAAAATACAGAAACGGCAAGCTACTAGCTGATACATGCTGCCATGTAGACAATTTGTCAGTCCGAAACATTCAACGTGTTCAGCTAAATACAACAAGAGGTCAAAGTAATTTGACAAAAAGCGCCTCACAGGGGCCCATTCCCCAGTTAGGGGTAACCCCAGGGGGTCGAAAGTTGTACCATTGAATTCCTGGGGTAGGGTTTCCTATTAGTGTTCCATAGTAACTATAGGCCTAGGATGCACCGTTT
>Ga0209339_1000577_pt1 | contig 13706 bp, 4 predicted proteins | sample OlaalgELextract3_FD_187376 | JGI IMG/M metagenome (GOLD analysis project Ga0209339, IMG submission 187376) | Olavius algarvensis symbiont microbial communities from Tuscany, Italy - Type A ELBA extract 3 (SPAdes) (version 2) | ecosystem: Host-associated > Annelida > Digestive system >... | reverse complement strand
GCGTCGACGAACTTGGCGATGGTGCCGTCGACCGTGACGCCGCCGGAGCCGTCAACAGAAATCAGCCGCTGTCGTGTCCCAAAAATGACAGCCTCCGTCTTGTCCGCGTTGAGCAGAAGCGAATTCAATCGATCAAACAAACAATTTAATCGCTTCTAGCCATAGTTAAACAGCCGACTTCTATTAATTATTTTTTCACATGTCAGGGGCGGACGCAGTAGCAGGGATAAGATATGCAGATAACATAAAAAAACAAACAAGCATAAGTATACAGACGAGTAAAATGATTAAAGAATAAAAATACGTTAAATAAGCCCCTGAGTTGAGTTCAGTTTTCCGCTGTGCACTGGTCTTAAAATTCCACAAATTTCACAAAAATGCATCCATGACTTTTTGAGTAACACTACCAACAGACAAACCGACAAACAGACTTAGGCAAAAATATGACCTCCTTGGCAGAGATAATTAAATGATACCTTGATAGTGTAAGATGAACGTGGCCCGAGCGCTTGGCGCGAAGGCGGCGTATCTCGAGCTGTACTGGACGTAGACGCTGACGTCATTTCCGGTGGAGGTGTAGAGATATCGCTCGCGTCGCTTGTCGTTGCAGACGGCGACCTCTAGCGTTCGATTTGCGTCGTTGATTACTAGTCGCTGAGCGGCGCATTTCGACGTCACCCGCTGCCGCTGATGCTGGCGACAATTTGCAACATAGATATTATTATGCCCCCGACCGTAGGGAAGAGGGCAGTAAGCGTTGTTTTTGTCCATCCGTCCGTCTGTATGTCTGTCCGTCTGTCGCATAGCGAATAATTCGAGAACCCAAAGGCCTACCGTGCCCAAAATTAGAATGAAGTTTCCCCACCTTAGTTGCGACTCGCAGACCAGTTTCAAGTTCAAACGATCAAAGGTCAGGGTTACAGACGGGCGGGGGCATACCGTGTCGGCCGAACCCGGCGGCCACACTGCTTGTTATTACGCGCTCCCGGTGGGCGGGTACTGTTTTGGGCGCGACACATGGGGTCTGTCCGTCCGTGGGACCGTCTGGGTCCATGTCTCTCATTATCTATCTATCTATCTAACATGGTAACGGGTAGACACATTACAAAAACACACCTCTGCGCATCGTCGTAGAAAAACCTCTAATGGGCTAACGGTATAGACAAGTTCAAGTTCGTAATTTAGATTTTTGCTCTCCTGACAAGCAAAAAGTTTGGAACGGGGCCACTAAATTTAACAAGAAGCTCAGCTGTCGCAGAGAGGCCGCGCGATGTTTCGCGTCATCGAATACTTTGCTAAGTCGCTGAAAGTCAGTCAAGGTCACTCGAAATGACACTGTTGAGTAGGGCGTAGTATTCCATTGAACCTGTATCTCTATCTCGTACCGTTCCTGAGATATTCAGCATCAAATGATAGTGTGACCTTGAAATCGGGGATAAGGGTCATTCAAGGTCGCTGAATGTAGCGCCGCTCGATAGATCATATACGACTTACTACAGGTCTGCCATTGTAAGTATAGCTCTATCTTGTACCATTTTTTAGTTATTTGATGTTAAATAATATCGTGATCTTGAAATCTGTGTTATGGGTCTCTCAAGGTCATTGATAATTATTGCACCATTCGAAAACTAGGGTATGGTTTCCTATTCGCCTTCTATAGCAACTATGACTGTATCTTTAGACGTTTTTGAGATATTCACAGTCAAAGAATGGCGTGACCTTGAAATCGCGATTAGGGGTTGTTCAAGGTCATTGAAAATGACGCCGTTCGGTAGACCATATGCGACTTTCTATTGGTCTGCCATTGTAAGTATAGCTCTATTTTGTACCATTTTCGAGTTATTTGACGTTAAATAATATCGTGACCTTGAAATCTGGGTTAAGGGTCACTCAAGGTCATTGATAATGGTACCATTCGAAAGCTTGGGTATGGTTTCCTATCCGCCTTCTATAGCAACTAAGGTAGTATCTTTAGCCGTTTATGAGATATTCAGCGTCAAAAATGGCGTGACCTTGAACTCGGGGTTAGCGGTTGTTCAAGGTCATTGATAGACCGTTTGATAGACCATATGCGACTTCTTATTGGTCGGCCATTGTAATATAGCTCTATCTTGCACCATTATCGAGTTATTTGACGTTGAATAATATCGTGACCTTGAAATCTGGGTTAGAGGTCACTCAAGGTCATTCAAAGTGGTACCATTCGAAAGCTTGGGTGCGGTTTCCTATTCGCCTTCCATAGTAACTATGGCTCTAACTCGCATCCTTTCTGAGTTATAGCGAGATATTGGTCGAAAATCGTGAATTTTTCATACCCCCCTTGCATTCGGCGCCCCCGTTAGGGGTGTTCCCGTCGCAATATCGCCATTCCGTTTGGCGTGTAATAACTAGAATGGCTTGGCTACCCGATGGTGAAAACAATTCGAAGATATCTTTATTCGTTTTGACGCAACTCACGAACGTGACGGACAGACACACAGACAGACAGACAGACACCGCATGACGGCACAGGCGGCGCTTATGCATCGCATCGCGGGGCAAAAACGATATGCCACACTCTCATGGACTACAGTAATTTGGCAGGTCCATATTTGGGGGAGCGCACAGATATTCCCACCCGGAGGTTACCCCTCTAGTCGGTTAAAGTCAGAAGTACGGATTTCAATTTTTCTCTAGGAAAGTAATCTCCAGTCGGGTTATCTCACGGACGGCAGTGTTGGGACTGACCGAGAGCGCTGCCTGTTGACGGTCAAGGTTGAACAGCGTAAGGTTGACGTGCTGACCCGGCCTGGCGCGTATCAACCACGGACAGCTGGTCGTCCCCACGGCCGGTCGTGACGGCGCCGACTGCGTCCCACTGGGCATCAGATAGCCGGACTCGGACTTGAGCGGAATTCCGCCGTACAGCGTACACGCGTGACGGTTCGTGTCGACAACTACAACGCCAGAACGCCAGGGATACATTGATTCGTCTTCATCCGTCCACGTCATATTCACCAGCACAGTGACGTATTAATTATCAGCGACGTCTTGGCATAGGACATTTCCCCCTGGAAATTTCTCCCCTCGGACATATCCCCCGGGACATTCCCCCGCCCGGACAATTTCCTTTTCCACCTAGGACTTTTCTTCAGATCAAAAAGATATAGGTCATGGTCACGTAATCTAAAAATGCAATAGCGGCGCAATAGCAGGATAAAGAAAACCACGGCAAGTGGTGTTGATTTTTGGCTCAATTTGGTGTCAACTTTAACGACATGATTCCAGTACCTTCGCTGATCTCACAGTTGGACGTGGGTTTAATTTTCTCAACCTGACCCAACCCAACCCACAAATGAAGTGACCCAACCCGACCCGACCAAGAATTAACATGAAATACTGGACCCGACCCAGCCCGACCCATCTATGCGTCGACTTTTAGTTTTGCATCAGCTGCCGCATCCTTCAGGTTGTCGACCAAATTATTACTTTTCATCTCAGATGCCAACATCATCGTTTCACGAGCCACTGCCTTTTTACCCAAACAACACGTTCTTAATGTTGGAATAAATAATTAAATGGTAACAAATGGCAATATTATTACAACTTTTCATATTTTTGACACTGGACCCGACCTAACCCGACCCACCCAAGACGGAAAATGTTGTGACCCAACCCGACCCGACCCATGTCCAACTCTGGATGATCTCTCCTATAAAATTTCATGACGTCAGCTGAAATCGTTTTGCCGTAAACTACTGACAAACAAACTCACGACACCAAAAACAGATATCTCGTCGGCAAATTAGCTTTATTGGTCCATTTTAGTACGACATGTTTCTTTTTGGTATAAGACAACTTCGAAATGTTCGCTATCGTTGAGCGCGAAATTCTTGCGAGCAACAAATCTTGAGAATTGACACCATACAAACAAATGCTCGATATAGAGATGTAAAAAGACATAAAATGTACAAGTAGATGTAAATAATAATTCACACAAGAAGCTCAGCTGTCGCAGAGAGGCCGCGCGATGCTTTGTGTTCGTCTGTAGTTAGCTTTCACAGGACAATATCTACAAGGAGCGCAGTCTTTTGTTATTAGTTAGGCTACTTCGGCTTCAGATTTACCAATGCGTACAATTAAATTATGCTCTATTGCCTTTCGCATAACGTCGAGGCTTCCTGTCACAAACAAGATTCACTCATGCGTGGCGTTTCGTCGTCCGTCTCCCGCGATCAACAAACGCCGCCGCTCAGTGATTATAAATAACTTCACCGTCGAAATGTCTACGACACTCGACTATTCAGCAGTCGTAGATGCCAAAGCCATATATTGGACGACAATCGCGATTTTTGCCCCGGTTAGGGGGTCCCTTTCGGGATATTGCCACAAGGTTTGGTGCGGAAAAACTAGAATGGCTACTCAACGGTGAAATAGTTTGAGGAAATCATTACTCGTTTTGACAAAATGCACGAACGTGAGAGACGGACAGACGGACGGACGGACGGACACATCACGACGACATTTGCCGCGCTTATGCATAGAATCGCGAGGCAAAAGCGAAAAAATCTCGACACCGTTTCGCATATCGACTGGCTTAAGATGATCCGCTTCTTGCGTTGCGGCTGCTGACTTCCTGTCACTTGGGATCGTCGATAATCCGAACACTGTCGTCTCCAGCCTACGTTTGATGTCTTTTTCATCGAAAGAAACAGCTTTCGTTTGATACAGCTGCAGGTATACACTGTCTTTGGCGCTTTTGCAGATGTAAGAAATGATCGATAATTTGGTAAGTTAGGACCTATAGTCTGTAAAACAAGAAGCTCAGCTGTCGCAGAGAGGCCGCGCGGTGCTTCGTGTCACTGAATATTTCGCTAAGTCACTCAAGATCACTCAAGGTCATCCGAAATGACACCCTCGAGACTCGAGTGGAAATGTGTGATTTGTGATTTTAACGACATCGCTAGGCTACAACACGTCGACGGTGATAAAGCGTTCCGTACGTCCATAGTATTACTGGTATACTGCATTATTTTGGCATCAAGATATAATATAATAATGTATTTAAGTTAGTTAAGTTTTTCTATTCTTTTATGTTGTTTGTTTTCTTGCTACCGCTTATGCTGGTGAATAAAGATTATCATTACTATTTTGTGTTTATTCTGTGAACTTTTTTTTATCTCTCTATGCTATCAAGTGACGGTGAAATTATCGGTTCAACGTTAAGTTAACTGGAGGCCACAACAGGCATATTCTTGCAATGTGTTAAAACATTAATGCCATTAATTCGAATGAAATGTTTCGTTGTATCGGGGGGAGGAAGGCACAGACAGTGTTGGGAGCTTAAATCCGATTACCACCTCCCCGGCAGAAGAGTTTGCCATGACATATTGTCACGACTTGTAAGGTGATGTGGCGAAAGGTGGGGTATAAGCGAGTTGTCGGTCGAAGTACCATATTAGCTCTAAGAAAATATAAAGACGTCCATCAGTCAGGCGAGGACGAACAGAATAAGCTAAAAATGAGGTCCGCGGACTGATTTGTTCGCAGACTGCGATCCTCAGCAATTAGAAACCTGCGAAGTGCGAACTACAGTGTGTGAGATAAGTTGAGTGAGCACTAGACTCTCGGATTGATTACAGATTCGAAATTTACTGTTAGCCCCAAGAATGTTCATTATGTCAGTTCATTATGTCAATTTGTGATTTTATAATTTATATAATTTTTATTACTTAAATTTCTAATCTAACTGTACGTGTCATGTATTCTACGGCCACTGTAAGACTGCTAATCTAGCCATTGTCATGTTACCGTCTAACATATTTTAATGTCTTGTTCTTAACAAATAAAATGATGATGATGGTAATATTACGGTTAATTCAATGACTGTGTGCAGCAGCGTTATCGCAAGTACTTAGCATCATAGAGTCGCGGGTTCGAGGCCCGGCCGCGACGCTGTTGCGCAACAACCTTAGGCAAGTTGTTCACATCCTACTGTCTCTGTCACCAAGCAGTATAATTTGGTACCAGCGAAAGCTGGGAAGTAAACAGGCATACCGCGTGGTGCACCAACCCGTATCACGTGGTCTCGCATGTTCGCTGATGCCTGGCTGTCGGGTTGGCTTGCGGAGATCAGCGCCGACTTACGGGAAACGGTAGCGCATTAGAGGTGGTGTTTCACGACGATGCGCTATACAAATCCACGACTTTACTTTTTACTTTATCATATCCTAATTAATAACAAACGGTTCAATCTTTAAAGTACTGTACTCACTTACTGCGATAGATCTATTCGCTAGGAACGTCGTTTTAGTTACTTGTAGACGGTTCACAAGCACTCGCGACTTCTGAAATGAGTACGAGATTGTTTATGAAACGGAACTGAAATGCTATTTAGCAGCCGAGACAGCAAAAGCTGGTAATTTTTCAACGTATCTGTGTGTCTGTGTGTGTGTGTGTGTGTGTCAATAAACCAAAAATGGTTCTGGAGACAACCACCATATAAGTGGTTGCGAGAATTTTCGCAGGTAGGTGTGTATAAATTTTTTTTTCCAGCTGAGTCAGTAAAATCTTGTTAGTACGATCGGCGTCGCGGCTGCAGTGATCTTATTGCAGATTGCTTCAGACAATTATTTATTCTAGTTTAATTTAATTTTAATTTACCTTGCGTCAGCGATAGCTGGCAAGGAGGTTACTTGGTTTTGTTCGATTCTGTTTGTCACGACGTTGCGATGTCTGTTACAGATCAGCAACGATATTGGAATCATGCTATTAAATTCGCCAGGTGGCAGCACCCTGCAATGATACGTAGCGCGAGATTTGCTGTGCCTAACGTCACTTGTTTAATGTTGTTTTTGAACTGATCGCAGCAAAGTCGTAGCTGCTCACTGCTCGGGTACGCAATTTCTGGCGTCGCGTATTCAGTGGATTGCGAATTTGTTGGACTGACGGCGGCTCTCTCGGCATGAAACCTAGCGGACTGCTTGCGGAATTGCGGCTTCTCGGCAGACAGAAAATTGGTCGTTCCGAACATTTCTGCGAAGTTTGTTATCGAAGTACTCGAGCTGCGTCGACGAGCTAAGAGACTTAAGTTTCCATGCCAGGAAACGTCGCCGGCGGCAAAATAAACAACAGCGGGACTGTTTGCGATAAAATGTATATTAAGCTTACTTGTCTGTTCGTTTAGTGATGGAAATCATGTTTGTTCATAAAACTCGAGTTAATGGCGTTGCACGGTTCAAATAGACCTATAGAGCAGAATTAAGGCCAGGGCGCGCCCGCATGCTCTGCCAAAATTGGGCCCCTCTGGCCGACATCCACACTCCTTAATGGGCCTTTGGGGTTCAGTCCGTCTCCGGATAGAGAAATTGATTTATAGAAAAGTTTAAAAATTCGCAACTTTTTACGATAGAGCTATTTACAGTGGTCGTATGATGGTTAGAGTTCGGAACTCTTCTGGATGTTAATTGTATGCCTCGATCATAAACACGTTTCGCGTTTGAAATATGCGTACGACGCTAGCTACGACACGCAATTGGCGTGCTATTATTAATTTAATATTATTAATAATTTAATGGTATCTTTGAACTGATCGTGGTCGACTAGACACACAGCTGCAACGTGTGCAGAAATTGAGGTCATTGACTCTCGCGTCGATAAGACTTGAGAACTGCTCAGTATGATAGATCTGTGGGACTTGGAGCTGCATTCTTAAGCGATGCGATGACACCCTTAGGACGGCTCGGTCTGTGAGTGTGACTGATGATAAGCGATGGCGACCTCTAGTGTTCGATTTGCGTCTGTGACCGTCTGTACGAGTGCGGTTGATAGATACACGTAGACAGACCTGACGTTTTGATCAGCTATCGGTCTACGATGAAATTCAAAAGAACGACACCAACGGTTCTGAGACGAGACTCCAACAAATACATCAATGAAGGTCTAGACAGTATGAAAGATGCCGTTCTTACATGTTTTGACAACTGATACCATGCACAGCAACGCTCGGTCTGCGATCTGTTGCACGGTGCTGCCACCTGGCTTAAATCTTACGGTATGATCTATTTCGAAAGTTTCGCGACGATTGCTGCAACCGTTTCCCGTCCAGGGGCGGATCCAAGGGAGGGACAGGGGGCACGTCCCCCAAAGCCCCAAGTATTTTTTACAAACATAATACTACATCGCCGTGCACTATTTTACAAGTTTACGGACATTATAGTAATGTTTCTTTCAAGAGACTCGCTTTATTAGGCCTATACTATTTCGCGACCTAATGTGATGGTCTGCGTATCAAAATACCACAGATTGCACAGCACTAGTTGCACCACAGAACCGGCTGCCATTGTGAACCACTTCGCTGGCAGTGTCACTAGAGTCTGCAGACTGCGTTTTGGCTGGAAACTAAAGGATGAGAAGATTGTCGTACAGCGTCAGTCTGTGTGGACTCGTTTTTCTCTCTTCGTAAAGTGGTTTTTTCTACCTCATGACGTAATATTCTTCGGGATTCTGGGGTCTTCGCCCCAGGCCCCTGCCCCTGGACCCCGCTGGGGGACTTCCGTCTTCCGTCCCTCAGACTCCCTGCCAGTGCCCCTCCCCAACTAAAATCCTGGATCCGCCCTGTTCCCATTATCTTGATAACAAACAATGTTACAAACACAGGTGACTAAAACAATAAAAATAAAAATAATAATAAAATAAAAAATAATAATCCACTGCGATGCGTGTGGTTTGTATCTTCGTGTAACAGTATTATTTTTTATCACGCATCAGCACAATACTGATATAGCAATTCTGTCCGTCTGTCTGTCACGTTGCGGTACGGTATCAAAACGGCTTAACATTTCACCAAATTTTTTTTCAGCATATGGTAGCCCAATCATTCTAGTTTTTCCGGTACTAAACGTCTTCGCGAAATTCCGACGAGATAGCCGTCTACGAGTACAGGTGGGGTATAAAAATTTCGCGTCTTTCTGTCAAATTGGCAGCGTAGTGGCCGCTTCAGCCGCACAGCGGCCCCCTAGGGCGCGTAGCGTCGGCCGCGGCAGAACCAAGAGTGTCGCAAATGTTTCCTCCCCGTGCAAAACTATCCCCCGTAAAAAACTATCCTACCCTGAAGTTTATGCTTCCGGCGGCGGCTGCCAGCACTTACGTCCCATATGCTTCTTCCCCCGCGAAAACTTCCCCTGGTGAATATTTACTTTTGTTACTTTGTGTGCGCTGCTAATGCGCGATCTGTTTGCGATAGCTAAGTTGCTTGTTATGTTGTGTTTGTCTCTTTCGTCTTCTTTTCACTGTGGCGTTTCACTTATTGGGAACACTACAGACCTCCAGGTTGATTAACAAGCGGCTCTGTGTCTCTGAACAGGAAATGGAAATGGATAGGATCTATTCTACACGGCATTCGAAGTCCACAGGGAGCACGCAGAGCGGAAACGCGTTGGGCGACGCGACTTACGTCTGATGCAGGAGTAGGACGCTTCGAGGTAAGGCATGAGCTCCTTGGGGCACGGGTGATTGGCGTGTAGCGTGGCGTCGGGGATGGACAGTTGGCACGTTCGACGGCCAGAACAGCGGCGGTCGAGATGTGGCAGCACGTCGGCGGAGCAGCCCACGCTGCCGTGGTCCTCGCGCATACATCGGCCGAACCGCATCCGGCCGTACCGCGCCGACGTCATCAGGATCACGTGATCCGGCTGCGACGTGCAGGACGCGTTGAATGTCTCCCACTGGCAGTACTGCACACCCTCTACAAATACGCACGCCATTTTATAATATACAATCATGGTGGCATAAAAAAGCAATGCTAACCTCACTACGAAATTTAACCCCTAGAGTGCAGAGGTAATTATAGTGCCACATCGGATAATTATGAAGTTGGTAGACTGGCCGTTGATGGGTGTGCTGTCACATTTGGTACAGCGACGAGAAGGGGACTGGGCGGGGCCGCAGCCCACCCAGGCCCCTCATCCCTGTACCAAATGTAACAACCCACCCAGCAACGACCAGTCTACCAGTCACCGTATTGCAAGTATAATGGTCCGTTGCTCTGCGGTTTTCATTTGCCCATAATGGGTTAAACAAACGATGCAAAGCACGACATCTGCGTCCCGGTTGCTGTGTTTACACGTACGTTCAAGATACTGAAAACCTGAGCCAATTGCAGGGTGATGCCGCCTGCGGTTTACTGCTGCAAGGTATCAACACAAACACGCACACACACACACACAACTTAATTCGCCAAACTGGCAGTAGAAAACAGACAAACACTCAACTAAATAAAAAAAGAAGAAAATACACGATATAGCGAACTCAGTTAACGTGGATTACACATACGGGTATTTACAATCACTCGACACTAGGAATTTACAGATGGGCTGAATTTTGCTGGAAAAAAATTATTTTCCTTATGTCAATCAAATCACGCATATAGTTAACCAGTCTAATGCAACCGCCAGAGCGTACGATTGGCCCAGTGATGTTGATTTTCGAGCGATTTGGCCCAAAATTTAACAGCATCATCCTAGTACCATTGCCGACCTATTATGACAGTTGAGAGTTGGACATGGGTCGGGTCGGGTTGGGTCACAAAATTCTCCGTCTTAGGTGGGTCGGGTTGGGTCGGGTGACTCGGGTCCAGTGTCAAAAATATGTAATAAATATGCAATCTATATGCAAGAAATTCGTCGACTATAATTCCTAATGATAAGAAGTTGTAACACTGCAATTTTTATTACCGTTTACTTACTTATTCCATTTTGGTTATTCGGTCGCTTTTTCTGCCATATGGTGACAACATGCCAGTTATGGCAGCGGACACTTAATCTGTATGGGCGCATTGAAAACTGTTCAACACTGTCTATATAGCTTAACTGGCAGGTGCCATGGCACTCATTTGTAAGGTTGGTTCGATCACGTTCCGCGGACGGCGCGGAGAAAGGCAGATCGCCTAACATTTTGCCTTGCCAGACAGACACGCAGTAGAGACGACTCAAGTTCTGAAACGATATTAATTGGCTAAATTTGTTCGTTCATTGTGTGTGGTCCGCCCAAGACAACTGCCGTGGTTACAGGTGAGATATATGATAAAGTTTTTTTATTCACCACGAGTTGCAAAAATAGAAACACTAATAGAACAACAGCTTAAATAGTAACCTTAATTAATTGCAGCTCAGAAGCTTAGAGGAATAGCACGAATCCGAGCAATAAATAGTTTATTTTAATTTCCTGCGGTATCCGCAATGTTCACGCTACCTTGCATATTCCAAAATAGCAACTTATTCCATTAACAATTTTCGTATCGTCTGCAGTTCCTTTTCGTTTCAAGTATTTCGCTAGACAATAAGAAATGAACATCTTTATTCACCACAAGTGGTAGCAAAAAGTTAAAATTACAAACAAAAAATTTAAACAAACAAACACAATATGCTAGATTACACAATTAGACTACTGCAACAGTCTGCTACAGGGTACATCTGCTGCAAATTTAGACAGACTGCAACGGGTTCAGGATGTACTTGCGCGTGTCGTTGCCCAGGCACCATGGTCTGTCAGCTCAACTGATCTTCGTCGTGATTTTCACTGGCGCGGCCCAATGCGCAAACAGAGTGACGTTTTTACATTAATCATCATGTCCAGCGGATGAAGTTCTTTTTCACATACATATAATATTAGCTGTAGTGAGGAAACCGAGGGAGCTAATAATAAGACATCATCAGCGTATAATATAATGCTAATGCAGGTATGGCGCAAGTAACAGCCATATCCACATGCCTGTACCAACCTTTTCGACTAAACTGTCTATGTATATGGCAAATAAGTAAGGGGACAGCACCCACCCTGCCGAATGCAACAGCTTAAACGAAACCACCTAGACCACACATTGTGCCACTCAACACACCTCACACCAATGGCAAACCAACCTTCTAACAATAATAACAGATTATCGGGTATACGCCTCTTCATTAGTCTGATAAATAACCCGCAGTGATTCATTTTATCAAACGCCTTAGATACATCAATTGCACTCGACATTTGTGTATTAAATGATTTTGCAGGATTTGAACAGTTTCGTTAGGAACGTATCTGTGACCCAAAAGTCATACCTAAATACCGGTAATAACATACTGCAAAATAGACCAAGAGGCCTACTGCAGATAGACACCTACTTTTTGGAGTAGCGTATTATTGTATACCGCCGTTGTCAATAAACTGCCACAAAATTAAAAGAGCAACAAATCATTTCGACTCAACATAAAAGGCGCAATAACATTTTATTCTCATATCATAACCTTGGAGAGTGACCTTGAACCCTCCGTAAAATGGCCATGATCTCGACATGCGAACTTGTACTCCAATCTACGTAACCGCCAAGCAGAAAGCAGATATCCGCAGTATGTTTCAAGTTTTCGTGCAGTCAGACACACGCCACATATGCATGATTATGATAACTGTGTGCCAATCTAATCAAACTTGAAAAATAAGAGAAGTTTCAGACACATTCAGCTGAAGACAATACTATCTGGCTCCTTAATTCGTCGAGGTACTAACTGACAATACAAACGTTTAGACAGGCTTCCAATGTCAGCAGCTACAATAGGCCAACTGAGGCACCGATGACACCGGCAGTAGCTAGCATGGTAAGGATGAACTGTGTGGTAGTGTGGTAACCGGAGATAGCCCCCTGGAGACAACTCCCCCGGAGATAACCCCCTACCGAAAATACCCCCGGAGGTAACCCCCCGACTCTCGTGTACTAGTTAGTCTTAGGCTCAGGAATATTGGTTAGTGTCAGTTTTCAGATTATTCCCGCCCCGTGGGTCGGTTAGGGTTAGGGTTAGGTTTAGGATCAGAACCCCACGTTGTGGGTCGGTTAGGGTCAGGAATGCGGGTTAGTGCCAGTTTTTAAATAATTCCCAGCCCCGTGGGTCGGTTAGGATTAGGGTTAGGGTTAAGGTCAGAACCCCACATCGTGGGTCTGTTAGAGTCATGACCCCGAGTCGAGGTGGGGGAAGGGGTTATCTCCGGGGGGTATTTTCGGTAGAGGGGTTGTCTCCGGGGAGGGCTGTATCCAGGGGGTTATCTACTAGAATCGAACTGTGTATACTACAGACAGATGAGTTTTCAGACAGCGACAATAAACCTATGCCCGCGTTTTAACGGAACAGTCCTATTTAACTAAGCAATCTAGTTGCGCTGAAACAGTGACAGTAACAAGCACTTGCCGCAGGTGTCCGTTTCCACAGCGTATAATTATTATTTGCAATCACGTACTCACAACGTAATTATTTCGCGCAACTTTCGCGACCGTCTCATAATGACTGGCCTGCGGGCATCACCGTCGTATTTATCCATCCGCCCATTTAAATATACAAAGCGTATAAACTGCCTTATAATTATGGCCGTAGAAATGCATATCTTGCGTTTATTAATTAGCTTACGAAATACGCCAATACTAGCAAGAAATTCTTACATAAATTGCGTAAACTAAATAATAAAATACTGCGCACATCGCTGTTAGCAAATAAGATTCAAGCAATAGACGAATTCTTTTAGACAGTCAGAACGGCAAGTCCCTCAGCTATATTAATTTTTATTCGTATCACAGTCATATCATAAGTAATTTATAGTGCGCCGGTTACAAAAATAAGAACATCGGTGCAGTACAAATGTCAAAATACGTAATAAGAAAACGAAAAATAAAATCAACTAAAAGCAGAGATGAAAAGGTA
>Ga0209339_1000576_pt1 | contig 13708 bp, 10 predicted proteins | sample OlaalgELextract3_FD_187376 | JGI IMG/M metagenome (GOLD analysis project Ga0209339, IMG submission 187376) | Olavius algarvensis symbiont microbial communities from Tuscany, Italy - Type A ELBA extract 3 (SPAdes) (version 2) | ecosystem: Host-associated > Annelida > Digestive system >... | reverse complement strand
TAACTATAGGCCTAGGATACACCGTTTGGCCACAGTGCACGCGCGTGACAACCAACCAACGACCAACGACGTCACGACACAGCCTATCTCAATAAGCGCCTATTTTACTAAAGTAAAGTGAGGCGCTTAATAATAATAAACCAATTTATAATGAATACATTTATTTGCACATGGCAGACAAAAAGGTAATAAAGTGCAAAAAATAGAAATATAACAAAATCATACAGCAGCCTCACAGGCAGCACTAACATATGCAAAAAATGTTCCACAACCTTCATTCATAGTCTAACTGCATAAGAATATATTGCAAGCAAACTCAAATATTCGTCATCAGTCTCATAGACAAAAACACACTCTACATTGTAAGTAGAGTACGTAATGCTGCGCTAAAATTTCATTCATCTGTTGTAGTGGAAAATTATCCTATACACACTGTTCCAGCAAACGTTAATATCCTTAAAGCGTCAGCGTTCAGACCTAGAAGAAACATGTTAATATAGGAAGACAGTAAGATTCCTGGAGTTGAAGCAGAATTAGCTCACTGTTACTTTAACTCTTACTAAGCACACAACAGCATGCAAAATAAAACTCGCATTTTGCAACATCAAAATCAACTTACAAACGCTTTCCATGGCATTAGAATAATAATAATAATATCCAAGACAATGTTTATGGTGCTGTCATCATGGCAGAGCCATTGCGAGAGTTCACCCAGTTCATTTGATGAATGTAGAACGGTGCCAAGTGGCCGCCGACCCAAGACCAAGCCAGACGACTTAGGCTGTGAGTCCGCCTGTACAGGCTGCCAGAATCTACATCCACCATCACCATCAGCCCGAAAGCTGACACTCATTTTAGGCCTACCGTCCCACAGAGGGTAGAAGGCTGAGTCGACCTAGCTGGCTGGTTACATACCGAGATGGTATGGTCACCCATCCTGGTACTAACCGGGTCTGACGTAGCGCAACTACGTTGATCGAGGCCAAAGCGTTACCACTAAGCCAAACCGCATTAGATGCACACCTAGATATTTGACTGTATTGCAGTGCAACCCGCTTAATTGCATACGAGTCGTTCAAGCAGGCTGTATGCTATCATCAGGAATATGCTAGTAAGCAGGAGTGAATTTGGCTGTAGAACTGGTCCACTCAGTGACAAATCGCGACCTCTGGAACTGGTAAGCTGTCTTCATTGCTGTTTCGGCGTCCATGTCTTTCCGAGTTTGCTGCTAGTGCTATGTCATTCATCTGCCATTTTTTTTCAAGATTCTTCCTGATGTTTCACTATTCTTGACAGCTACAACTGTAAAATGCCTAATTCGCTGGCTGTTTCAATCTAAGATCGTCGACTAACATAGTAATAACTTTTACTCCGTCTCATATAGCCAAACAAGGCCTTCGCTTGCTCTTCACCATCCTGTCAAACTTCACTGGCAGACAAGAATGAATGCCGCTTGCACCACGGTCCGTCACCCGTGCAGCCAACACTTCGTTTATCATCCCACCTCCTCCCATCCCCGAAAACATGCAGATCAACACCACTGTTACAACGAGACTGGATCACGTACTAAAGGAAATCATCTGCATGTTAAAGGCAGCCACGTTCACAGACTGCAGGGTGAGTCACATTGTGTTGACGGCTCATTATAAACAGGCAACAGTCGGCACTGAGTGCCAACTTATCCCATTGAGCAGAAATGTTTTTGCATATTGGCATTCGTATTATTCCATAAACCCTTATGCAATTAAGCCAGCATTTAAAGCAAGGAAGAATGCGTTTTGGTTTTTAACATCTTATTCAAATAAACAGGATATGCAATTAAGCGGTGTGCGATTAAGCGTGCTGCACTGTACTCCATTTAAGGGTTTCACTGCCAATACTCAGAGAAGGGAGGTTACATACGTTTGGACCGAAGCAATACTGGACGACTAATCAACATTGAAATGAAGCAAGAGATCTTAGCAGTTAAATATATATCATGAAGCTTTTCTTGTAACACAGACGATGTAGCGGACAATAGAATATCATTAGCATACAAAATATAAGTAACCAGATAGCAGTTAAGATAACACCTGAGATTGTGATTTATTACATTCACAATAAAATATTCATAAAACAGAAAATAGACTTGATCAAATACTTCCTTGGCATACTCCGCTATGCACAGGAGACCAACAAGATAAATAACTCTCACACTGATGAACAATTTACTATACCAGCAATACAGAAGGGGACACCCGCTTTAAAAAGTAACACATCAGCTTGAAACGGTTAAACTTATCATAGGCTTTTTAATATCAACTGTAGCTGCACAGACATTATTACCACGGAGTCCTAAGTGGTGGACAAAAGAGCAACATAACAAAACAGCATTTGTGCAACTCATACCTTGTTTGAAACCGAACTGTAACTCATCAGTGACAAAGACTGTCCTCCGTAACTTTAGAACTTTAGCTGTGGCAGGGACATTGTAATACACTGTGTCTCAAAGAAGGGTGTCACTTTTATTTTTGCAATAATTTTTGCAAATTTAGGCCGATTTTAATAACTTCTTCACTGTTGTATTCTCAGATCTACTTATGAGGAAAGTGGTATTAAAACGGCCACCTCACCTCAAGTCTGTTGCCGCACTACCTTGCGAAACTTGAATGCGCAACTTTACAACTTTACAAGAAAGTTATTAAACTCAACATGGTGCAATAACGTTTAATTTCAACAAATGTCTACCAGGAATGTTATCTGCTTGTTTGTATGTCTATGCAGATAAATTTACAGCATGTGTTCAAAATGTCTGCCTTCCGAATGCACTGAAGCAGCATAGCACAAGATGTCATTGACGCATCCATTGACCAGTGGCATGTGCGATTCAGAACATGCGTGCATTCGGGAGGCGGACATTTTGAACACATGCTGTAAATTTATCTGCATAGACATATGAACAAGAACAAGCAGATAACATTCCTGGTAGACATTAATTAAAATTAAATGTTATTAGATCATACTGAATTTAATAACTTTCTTGTAAAGTTGTACAGATGCACATTCAAGTTTTGCAAAGTAGTGCGGCAACAGACTTGAGGTCAGGTGGTCATTTTAATACCACCTTCGTCAGCAACAGACATGAGAATACAACTCATTCACTCACTCACTGCTGCGCTTGACCAGCTGAGGGTCGTAGCGTCCTCCACATCGAACGATCCTGGCCCGCGATCCGGGCAGCACCAACAGATATGCCAATGTCTTCTTCCACTTGCTGTAGCCAATTTCTTCGTGGACGACCCGGCGGGCGCTTCCAGTCAGCAGCGGGAGGAGTGCCGGTGTGGGCTTCTATTGACAGTTGCAGTGCCTGCGAAGCAGGTGTGTTCTCCGGTAGGCGGCAGATGTGACCAAATAATGAATGACGTCTGTCATTTAGTTTCATTCTCTCATTGACTACTGCGTTGGGTACCTTGTCATACCATCTGATACCAAGGATACGACGCAGTGCCTGCATGTGAAAAGACTGGATCCTGTCACTGAGAATACAACAGTGAACGAATTATAAAAATCGGCCTAAATTTGCCAAAGTTATTGCAAAAATAAAAGTGGCAGCCTTTTTATTGAGACACATTGTATATCTCCAATTATCTGCACAATGTCAGTATGTTACAGCTGCATCTGAGGCGCCACTTATTAGTAATCAGCCGGAAAGCGGATACTCATTCTACCATCACACAGAGGATAGCCAGGTATAGGTATAGTAGGATTTAACATCCCACTCGATACATTATAGGTCATCTTGGAGATGATTTTCCCAGCCAATTACCTGACTGGTGCAAAAAAGTCTTGCTAACCAGTCACTTCACTGGTACTAGCGAAACCAAACATAACCACAATCAAGTGACAACATAAAAAACCCCTAAACAACAATTGATGAAAACTACTGACACTAGCAAAACTAAACATAATGCAATGAAAGCCATTTACGCTATCCAGAAACAGATTGGGCCTATTCTACAGCTTCCAGGGCTCCACGAAGGGTAGAAGGCTGAGTTGACCTGGGTGGCTGGCTACATACTGAAATGGTTTACCCAGCCACAGAAATAACCGGGTCTGATGTAGCGCAACTACGTTGACTGACGCCAACACATTACCACTAAGCCAAACTGCCACACCAAAATTCACACATTATAAAACCTATCATGGTATATCACAGAACATAAGTAAGTAAGAGAGAGTATTTCTAAGGTGCAAAAATAAGCAGTCACAATGCACTGGTAATGGTACATGGTAATCATATTTATTTCAACTTTAACTCAGCAAACACCGTCAAAAACACCAAATATTAATTGCATGTATAAAAATAACGCTGCGTACAAAAATAACATCATTGTATAATATGTAAGTATGTCCGAGCGCAAAAATCAAGATCCAGAACTAATCATATGCAAAATCCAGTTTTCAAATAACTGGAGAATATTTTCCCATCACCATAAGTTAAGAGTAAATTCTGACAAGAAAACATGTTAATATTTGATGTAACACTTGATGTCTGAACAAGAGTTGCCTCATTTGAAATTTGGTCTATTGGCCATGAACGACATCTATCCACAAACAGACCGGCTTCACAGACCCTCCAGATATCACCAGTGTTCTCACTGGTAGTCCATCTGCAGTCTGGAAGTGCCCACGGGTCGTCCAAGGATAACACGGCTACAGCAAACTAAAGGAGACACTGGCATGATGTCAGCACTTCTCAACTTGCAAGTCTAGATCATTCGTTGTGGAGATCGTTGGTCAAGCACAGCAGGAGTAAGACAAAATACGCATCACCATCAGCAGAAATGAGCATCAGACAACTGAACACACAGATGTAGAAGATCATCACCATCACCATCATCATCACCATCACCAAAGCTCAGTGGTGGAACAGCCGAAGCGACGTGTGTGCCATGACGATATCTTGCTCATTACACGCATCAACGACGACGCGATCATTTGTTGATCCTGAAGGAGCCGCGACATACTCCACTCCACTCTACAGACAAAACGGAAAACGTGGGACAAACTCCAGCAACCAGTCTTGCAACTGCTGTTGCCAACTTTCGATGTCCAAATTTCCCTTTAACACTACTGACAGGACTGCCTGCAGGGCAGCATGACAGTATTAGAGCTGCACGTTTCAACTATTATCGTAATCGATTAATCGATGCCAATAATCTGTTAACTGAAACAAGAAGTAAACGATAGAACATGAGAGACATTAAATCACCACTGTGCACCGCAGTGCAGCGGAGTACAGTGACTTTCGCAATCATCCAAGCTTTTGATCATATCTTGCTCCTGTCAAAATTTCTCAAACTGTTCAAAAGTGATCAACACCAACACATCTAAACAGACAGACACTACTGTGCAAGTGGTAACGACATTTAACTTCACACTCAACAAAGTATTTGTCCTTTTGAAAAAGTTTTGCAAGCAAATTACCTGCTGACTGCAGGCACATGGCACTAGCATGATAATCTGCTACAGCGACTTATATGGGTCAAATGATTTAACAGCAAAATTACAAATAAGACAATGGAACTAACAGAAGTAAAATGAAAGCAACGTGTCAAGCTATAAACTACCTGAGAAGCACGATGTATGTTGTCAGGAAATGGAAAGAAGGCGTCAGAGCTAAGTGCAACACCCTTCAACTGGGACAGCCACTCTGTCTTCTCCGCCTGTGTCACATGTCACACATTTCCACACGCTACACACTGCAGCCTCTGTGACAATCATCCACATTCAACATCTAAGACTAGCAACTCGGCTGTTGCAAAGAGGCTGCATGACACTCCATACCAATAAAAATTTGCTAAGCCACTCAAGCTTGTTCAAAATTATACCAGTGCAAAGAACGTACATATGTTCCTATTAGTATTCTATTGTAACTAAGTCTGTACCTTCTACTGTTAAGAGATACTCAACGTTGCATAATGGCTTACACTTAAAATCTGGGTTAGGGGTTATTAGACTGCATATGAGTTCCTACTGGTGTTTCACAGTCACTGAGGCCCTGTCCTACATCGTTCCCAGATAAAGCAAGATATTGGTGGAAAAATGCAATTTTTTTATGCCCAACCTGTATTTGACGGCACTCGATGCCTCTGTTAAGGGCGCCAACCATCAGAATTTCGCCAAAACATTTCATACAGATAAACTCCAGTGCTGGGGCTACCGGATAGTGAAAGAAGTTTGAGGATATATTTAGCCGATTCCATACAATACACCGTGACAGACATGCTAACAGATGGACTCCATGCCGTGGCACATTCTGCGCTATGAATAGCACCATGCATCAAAAACTAAATTAACACACACTCACACCATTTTAACGGCTACTTTGCAGGAGGCCGATATCATAGCTAGCTACAACACTAAACGGTCTGTGACCTGAGTGAGCGGTTGAGGCACAGTGTCAAACAGGTTCTGCCATGATTTGTCCATCACTGCATCCTGAGCATAACACGTACATGGCGCATGTGTGAATAGCATTCTCACAACCACCATCTGTCTATAACCATCACCACCATCATCATCAATAACTGATGCATTGCAGTCAGGCATTTTACTCCAAGCAACAAGCCCAATGACAGCAATATGATCATGAGATGCATCGTAACAACCAAAGTGAATTTTCTCTCATCGACCAACAGAGCAGTTAATGAGAAAGTCTAAAAAAGAGAACATATAAACAACTGCAATGAAGTCATCAGAATCAAATGGATCTAATTTTTGAAAATACTGAGTGAATGGTATGGTATAGTAGAGTTTAATGCCCCACTCAACACATTATAAGTCATTTCAGAGACGATTTTACGGGTCAGATGACCCAACCAACAGTGTCACAGCACTGAAAGATGGTTAGTCAACCACGTCAAGGGCCAATACCACCAGGCTCAGCTCACTAAAAGGTAAAGAGAAGGATGTAAGCAAAAATTTTTTACTATACATACATATAAAGACCAAAAACACAGAGGTGCTTGGAAGACAGAGAGCTGAACCAAGCAAGATCAAAGCCCAATACAGTCGACTGACCTGTAAGAACTGCTGGTACCTTTGTGCACCATTATAATAGTACACAATACTGTAGCACAGAGACAGTTTTATTTAATATTCCCCTTCCTCCAGACCAACATCACATCTCAGATGTGGCCAAGTGGAGGTAAGGGGGACATCCTGAGTGAAAGAACCAACTGGAAGTAACTACACTAACTTGTAAAATGGATGGAAAACGAGCACCGAGCAAACAGACAAGTAATGAGATCACAGAATTATTTCACGTTCGACAAGAGCACCAGCTGATCATCAACGTTAATTCCTAACACGGTAATGGACGTAAGTCAGCACAACAGCTGAACTGTATTTGAACACAGCCAGACGGAACAACATCGATAGATAAATACGCCGTGTCTCAAAGAAGGGTGCCACTTTTATTTTTGCAATAACTTTGGCAAATTTAGGCTAATTTTAAAAGTTATTTCACTTTCATTTTAATACCAATTTCCTCAGCAGTAGATCTAAAAATTCAACAGTAAAAGAATTATAAAAATCGGCCTCAATGTGCCAAAGTTATCGCAAATATAAAAGTGGCACCCTTTTTACTGAGACACAGCGTAAGTAACATACACCACCCAGACCAAAACCAAGATGTAAAGGTAAATGGTAACATGGAATTATACAGCACCTAGTCGTGAAACCTCTAGGGCGCTCAAGCATGGATCATGCAGTTTTACCTGCAAACAACACTGTGCCTGCCTCTACCTCATAAGCGTTCACCAGACGGTGCTACCACTGACTGTGGTCATATACATCTAATTGCAGCTTACTACTCAATTATCGACCCTGAAAGGATGAAAGGCTGAGCTGTAACATGAATGCTGTTTACCTCGCCGCTACCAGCAGTGCTGGTGACAAATACGTCGATAGCATTTGATATTTCAGCTCGTTTTACTCCACTTCTGAACTTCATTGACAGAACGCGTGGGTGCTGCCGTAACCACCTACAGATGTCAAGAAACACGATACACCTAACCCGGCGTGATTTTGGCCAAAAATTCAATGGCATGATCCGAGCACTGTTGACGACGTATCCTGAAAGTTTCATGACTACTGCTAATGAATGCGAGATAACATTTTTAAAAATGAGTACCACCTGCCGACCAGAAATAGTAAGACAGAGACAGTCCAGTGCAGAAGATCACAAGAATGACACATTCATGTATTTCCAGCAATATATGATGACCAATTACAGCAATAAAACACATGATATCAGTTCTCTGTAATTTAGAAGGTCCAATGCTATTACCAAATTATACATACACCACATATCAATCAATCAAATTAACAGTCCAGTAACATAACAAAACTGGCTCAAATTGTCAAAAATGTTAGTAACTGTGAGTGACATACCAGTGGTCAGCCTTGCTGCCTGCGAGTCTCGTGCAGTGTATTCTAGACTGCTGGCCAGCGCCGACACCAATCAACTGTCTCACACAAACACACCAACAACATTAACATCCACACAAGCAGGCTACACGAAACATCTAACATTACTGTACACAGTGAATCACACTAGTGCAGTTCAACCTCATTATTCACCAATGACAAGAGGTCAAAGTAATTTGACAAAAAGCGCCTCACGGGGGGCCAATTCCCCGGTTAGGGGTCACCCCAGGGGGTCGAAAGTTGTACCATTGAATTCCTGGGGTAGGGTTTCCTATTAGTGTTCCATAGTAACTATAGGCCTAGGATGCACCGTTTGGCCACAGTGCACGTGCGTGACAACCAACCAACCAACTAACGACCAACGACATCACGACACAGCCTATCTCAATAAGCGCCTCTTTTACTAACGTAAAGTGAGGCGCTTAAAAATGCAGCAGTTCTACATGTACCTGGCCGTCACGTGCATAGCAGACAGAATTCGACTGAGTATACTTCACTGCAACCGTTGCCACAATCAAGTCACGTAGAGCCGACTCCGGGATCTGCACAAAACAGATAAAGCAGTTTTAATATTCACAATCAACTGCAGCGGCTCTCACAATATTCAAATCAGATGCGAGTTTGTAAGTTCGTGTTAACTGGCCGAGTGCTTGTCAGATCTCTTATGACAAACTGGGAGATTGCTGAGTGTCCTCTACCGATGGTGTCAAATAAAAAACACAAAATAAAAATAACGACGACAGTAATCAGTCAGTTCAGAAACTTACGTGCTTTCTTGCAGTGACAACGTTGGTAAACAGCTTGTTGTCGATGATGGCGTCGTTGCGACGCTGTTCCAACTGAAGTCCAAACAACGTTCGAAGTTCTGTCGACGCTGGCTCATAATGCTTGTCCATCTGACATCACGTCATTGCACACACACACAGGCACACATTCAGTGATTAGGCAGGTTTAATATCCCGCTCATCACTGGTCATTCCAGATACATTAGTTACTATTACAGACTGCCACCAGAGATTATAGGTCGTTCCAATCAACTGACTGCACATGCACTACTGACAATTAAACCCACAACGAACGAAACATGTACAAAAACCTGAACCCACAACAAACAAATTGGCAGAAATGTTGTGACAAGCTTCACTCTTGTCATCACTCTGCTGGCTGCTACCAATCAGGAAAAGAAAGCTGGCAGATGCACAATAGTCCGAGACGAGACAGTTACTTTATGTCCTGCTCAACACAATGTCGTTCGTTTTGTGTTTTTAGTCAACAGCCTGGCATGTGACCCGACACAAAGCACAAACTAACCCTGGTTTAGTTCAGACTAAAACACAGATCACTTGGGTTCTACATAATACACAACTTGATATTTTTCAAGGATCCCAGCAAAGTGCCTGTCATCTAATTTCACTGCCAAATTCTTCTCCAGAATCATGGCTACACATTTCATCCCGAAGATTTGGAGAAGGCCAAGGTGACAGCCGTTGAAAAACCTGGTAAAGTTCAGAGTTTCGCAGCTAACTACCGCCCAATCTCACTGCTGAGTGTGTGTTACAAGCTCATGGAGCGTCTTGCACTCCAGCGCATTTCTCCCACAGATGAAGGTTTGCTCAGTCCAGACCAGGCTGGTTTCTGGAAAGGTCGAAGTACTTGTGACGAGGTTGCTGCCTTCACCACTTTTATCGAAAATGGATTCCAGCAGAACCTAAAGACTGGTGCCGTCTTTCTGGACTTAACAGCAGCATATGACACTTTCTGGCACACTGGTCTTCTTTACAAACTGAGTAAAAGCATGCCATATTGGTTCTGTTGCTTCGAGATCGACGTTTCAGGGTGCACATGGGCAATGACACCAGTGCTTGGAGATCCCAATGGCCAACGTAACGGCCTTCCTCAAGGCTCTGTCCTTGCACCACTTCTGTTCAACTTGTACTCCAATAACCTGCCAGTTACACATGGCCAAAAATTCATTTACACTGACGACATATGTCTCGCCATTCAAGGCCAATTCTTCAGCGAACTGGAATGCAGTCTCTTGTCTGCTATGGCGTGGATGTCACACTTCTGTCGACAGTGGCAACTTGAGCCAAGTGACTCCAAAACAATCGGCAGTGTGTTCCACCTGCATAATACCAGCACCACCCACGAACTGTCAGTTTATCTGGATGGCCAGCGCCTTCGGCATGAGTGCCACCCAACCTATCTTGGAGTGACTCTAGACCGTATGCTGTCCTACAGAGAACACTTGACAAAGACTGCAGGCAAGCTGAAAAACCGAAACAACTTGTTGATGAAGCTAGCCGGTTCCACCTGGGGAGCCAGTGCCAACACTCTGCAGTCATCTGCTCTGGCACTTTGCTATTCAGCAGCAGAGCACTGCGCCCCAGTCTGGTCACGCTCTGCTCACACAAGTCAGGTCGATGTGCAGTTGAACTCTACCATGCGCCTCATCTCTGGCACCCTCCGTTCTACACCGCTCCCATGGCTTCCAGTGCTCTCCAACATTGAACCGCCAGCCCTACGAAGGAAGGCTGCCAGTGACAAGCTAGTGGAGAAAATCGTCAAACATGACAGTTGGCCAATCCAGCCTGATATCCTTAACCCACCATTGCTACGACTGACATCCAGGAAGCCGCTGTGGCGGGACATGCAATCAGTTGACATCAAAAGTCGATGGAGGCATAACTGGAAGTCGGCTCAGGTGGTCAATTCTCACCTAGTGTGCGACCCCGCAATCCGGCAACCAGGTTTCGACCTCCCTCGGCAACAGCGCTCTCTGCTGAACCATTTTCGCATGGAACAGGGACACTGCACTGCCTGCAGAAGGAAATGGCGACTTACAGACACTGATCTGTGTCCTTGTGGCGAGACCCAGACGATGTTCCACATTGTCGAATCCCGTCCCCTGACAAAACTGAATGGTGGCTTATCTCGGCTACACTCTGCAGATGAAGACGCTGCTTCGTGGCTGATCAGTTATGGTTCATGACAAGCAGACAAGAAGAAGAAGAGGACTGCCAAATAAAAGAACAGACTGCTGAATGCATACGCGCAACACTACAAACATCCACCAATAACAAAAGCATTTGCCTTTATAATGCAGTATGCACCATTCTTCTTTCTACGCAGTATTTCCAGTGCATCTTCATCGTAGCCAGGAGCTATGATTCCATCAGACACCTGCATCAATCAACCATCCATCAATTGGTAATCAAATTTTCAATCACAAAGAACTGCTATCGAAAATTTATTAAACAACTGATTATCCATCTGTAGTTCAATTCTGTAGTAAAACATTTCTGCATAACAGTTATTACGCATGGCAGCACAGCATAGCACACATTCGCACAGCATGGCGCATAAAAACTATCAGCGGCACTTATGTCTATCACACCAACTAATGACCACAGGATCATGCAGTTTACACAATTGGGTAGCCCATGGTTTCTAGCTTTTTTGTATCAAATTTCATACAGTAGGCAGGGGAACACACCTTGCGAGGGCTTTACGCAAGATTGAATACAACAGATAATCTGCATTTGTACCACTACGTGCACATGCTGTCGCGCACTGTCGGTGATAGCTGAGGCTCTTGTGATAATAATAAACGACAGCACTGGGGACATCAGCATTAAATTCACTCCCAAAACAAAACGTAAAGAATATATTAACAAGACAAATACATCACGCAATAATCACTGAACTTATTGTATATTCAATTATTCATTGCATGCAACCAGCTGAGGCAACGGCTGTAGCAAACAATGTGTTACAGGTTTATTCACATCCTGACAAGTGTTCAGTGCACTGCAGCAAATGCTGATGATTAAATTACGCATTCACCATGTAACTGTAACCATACAATAACTGCACAGAGATCACACTATGTACCTCTCTGGAAATAATATGCGCTGTCGAAACATCACAGGTATCAGACAATGCTATAAAATCTCCGAACGACGACATTCTGTCTGCAGCTGCAAACAATATTCACACTCAGACTCACAAATCATTAACACAGCAGATCCATAAAAAACTGGGTATAAGAGTACATTTTCACTGTATCTGGTGTGCCTCGGTTCAGTTAGTTTACTGAGTTAATATGCTTAAAAATAGTGCACAACTACTTTAACAAAGAAAGTGGTTTAGCCTGAAAATGTTTTAGTGCACTGGCTTACACTACTGTTATCTGTACACTGACTTTGACCTTCACCTCATGACCTCTGCCCCACATTTAGAAGGCTATAATACAGCCAAACTACCGGTACATTGATTCAGAAATTGCTGTGTGGACAGTTTTGCAATTTTTTTTGTGCAAAATTAAATGCATAAAAATGTTAATGAGCTTCTTATTCCAATTTTTTTTCACAAAAAGTCACTGAACGTGAAAATTAGAAATCAAAGCATCACCTCCAAGGCAATGCAATACTGGCATCACATGCAGTTGAGTGCTTTTCTGTTAGAGCTATCTAACTTTTTTCTTTTGCTATATTTCAACTGTATTAGTGTAAGAGGTTTGACTACAGCCCCTTTCTTTCTTTCTCCTTTGGGGTGCCTGCCTCACAGGCTGGCCCAATGCACAACCCCAGGGAAGGGACTAGTGTAGTGTTGCGTGACATGACACCATCAGCCTAACCTGATTGTGTGTGTGTAGTGAGTGTGTAGTTATTGCATAACCTCTCCTTATAGAGAGGTGTGCAGGTCTAAGGGAGAGATCGGGAGTGGAGAGACCTTGTGCCATGATATTTACCCTGCTCGGCCTATAACCACTGTTTCTCTGGCAGCTAATACCTACTGCATGATGGACGGCTATATCTCATGCACATCTCACACCGTGGGCTCCAGGGTCCAATTTAGTGGTGCGTGTGAACAGAGCCATTGATGACCGGCCAGAGCATACAGCAGGAGGCCATCTGTTATCAGTGCTTCAAGCAGCGACTAGTACTGAGCGTCTTTGAACCGAGCATTAGCACGGTCACAGATTACAGAGGTCACCATCAAACCCTCTGTGCATGCCCAAGAATTTAATCTCAAAGCACACGCCACTAATAATAATAATAATAATAATCAGTACATTTATAAACAGTGCCAGAGTCACGCAATGTCACAACTAGGAATGTTAAACGAAGTTCGAATATTCGAAATTCGGTTAAAATATTCGGATTCGAATTCGTTTTTTGCCCCTTTGATATTCGATTCTGAAATTTGTTGGTGGACGTAAACATACACCATC
>Ga0209339_1000575_pt1 | contig 13723 bp, 5 predicted proteins | sample OlaalgELextract3_FD_187376 | JGI IMG/M metagenome (GOLD analysis project Ga0209339, IMG submission 187376) | Olavius algarvensis symbiont microbial communities from Tuscany, Italy - Type A ELBA extract 3 (SPAdes) (version 2) | ecosystem: Host-associated > Annelida > Digestive system >... | reverse complement strand
CATCCTTCTCTTTATCTTTTAGTGAGCTGAGCCTGGTGGGATTGGCCCTTGACGTGGTTGACTAACCATCGTCCTTCAGTGCTATTACACTGTTGGTTGGGTCAGCTGACCCGTAAAACCGTCTCCGAAATGACCTATAATGTGTCGAGTGGGACGTTAAACTCTACTATACCATACCGCAACCTCAGGGAAAGTAAGACAAAGAGTGTGATACAGCTCAGTCTGGCATGTTGCTAAGTGGTTGGCATGCTACTGTCAGTGCTAAGGTAATATTTTAACATGTAATGTGTTCTCCTACGAGGGAAAGCTGCATAAATTCTAGGGCTGTAAAATTAACGCGTTAACAAATGCATTAAAGAATTAATCGCGATTAAAAACTTAATGTCGTTAAAAATTTTAACGTAAACACGACGAAAAAACAGCAATCATTCATTTCATTAATTTTTAAAACCTGATTTCATTCATCAAATAGAATTAAGAAATTAATGTAATCAATCAATTAAATATTATTCAATCACACAATCGTCAAAACTCAAAAGACTGTCGGTTATCAATAAGTTCAGTGACCTGCATGAATCAGTCACTGTAATTAGTCTACCTGCAAATGGAGCACTAAGAAATTGAAAAATGTAACAAAACAAAATGTGCATTAACTGCGATTACATCGCACGATTAATGCATTTAAGGAAATTAATAAAAACTCTAATAAAAACTTATCAGTAAAGCCTAATAACAATACATACGTATGTTTACACAAGCACTATTTCTAGAATGCAGTGGCAACTATAGGACACAAACATCTGACCAAAAGGAAATAACTGTACAGATATAGGCTATACTTACACTCTTTCCCAGCAGTGTTTCATTATTTCGTACACTCTTGGTGGACACTTAGGAGGTCTTTCGAGGCGATTACCATTGTCAATTAATTCAATTATTTGACATCCTTTCATACCCTAAACACAACAGCATCCACACACACACATAACAGCACATTGCTAACAACTACAGGTGTATGTACATTTTACAACTGTCACAGTTACCAGCCACTTAAAGACCTTTACAGCCAGTGCAACAGCACATTTGCTTACCCGATATGGTTTGGCTCCATATGACGTTGCCTCCCACAGCGTAACACCATAACTCCAGACATCCGACTTTGAATCGAACTTGAAAAAATAGATGCACTCAGGTGCATACCATTTCAGTGGCCATTTTCCAGCTGTTTCCGCCTATATACATAAATTTAATGCAAGTACACAGCATCATCCACAGTTTTATCTTTACTGCAGCTCTTAATTAAAATTTTCTGACTGATTAATTGGAATCTGTAATCGATCAATCACGACTAACGACCTACAATATATATATACACTGTGTCCACAAAAGAACAAAGCCAGAGAATTTTCTGCATAAATAAATTTTACTTAGTACTGATGAAATGTTATACAAATTGGATGACATATTCCTGTGTCTACTAAGGACACAACCGTAGTTGCAGTGCCAACAAAGCCGAGCTAATCTTACCTATGTTTTATTTTAATGACGTCTTGCAGAACAGAAACAGAGACCGTTAGTGGAATGGAGAAAGTAGGTCCATTCGACTGTTGTTGCAGCCATCAGTCAGTGGCGTCGCCATGTCTCTGCTTGTGTCAGGGCTCACAGTGGACATTCTGAGCACATTTTGTGGTGTTTTCATGGTTCCGTGTGTTAAGTTAACGTTGAGAATTTTTGAAATTGGGGTTTTACTGTTAGACTGTTTTGCTCATCGCCAAAATGTAACTTGTCTGAAACATTTTACTAGGTATGGGCATTACACAGGTGAAGTTGAAGACATAATCATAGGCAGACTCACAGTTGTCTCTTAAACTGCTGTGACAAAAATTACAGCATTTAGTTGTGGTTTGATGACGCTATGCTAAAAAGTAGTTGGCTGTGTTTTTTTGCGGACACATTGTGTGTATATAGTCGTGTTGAAGTAAGTATGACACAAGCGACATTACAACATGAACTATAAAGTAACGTACTGAAAAGGGGAAGATGTGGTGAATGAAAGAGGCAACCTCTACAGAGGTGCAACGAGGTATAAAACTCAATCAAATATGACACAGTATGCAATATCAAACCTTGTAGTATTCATTGCCAATGCCGAGAGCTTTACTCATTCCAAAGTCGCTGATCTTAGCGTAACTCTCGTCGACAAGCAGGACATTGCGCGCAGCAAGATCACGATGTACAAAGTTCTTGCTCTCGAGATATGCCATACCAATTGCAACTTGGTGCATCAGCAGCAACACCTTCTGCATTGCAATCCTACTCAGCAATGCAGAACAATTCTAACATGCACACATATTCTCACACAACTATTCTGTATGTGAATAATAAGTAAGTAACCATAACAGTACACTGTCAACTGGTATGTATGTATCTTTACACGTTGGGTGGGCAGACTTGAATGAAAACACGATAGTTAACCAAGGATATGCTACGTCTGTGGTACTCACCATTACTGTAGAAGTCAGCACAGCTTAACAAGTTGACTGAGATCAGTGTACTAAGCTACGTGACCTAGACATGTTTTGAGCACCTGACGCAAAACGATGATGAACACAATGATCAGTAATACAGCACAACAGCAATTCACAACTGCTGTAACATTGCATTTTCTTAAGAATGCTATAATCACAAAGACGAACATGAGAGTTCGTTTAAATACTGTTCAAGCTGTCACCTTCACCGGTTTATATTAGCAATATTAGCAATTTTTTCTGATTCCTGTCAATTAATGTCAATTAAGCAGCACGCACGCATTTCTCTTCAAGTACTTGTTGAGTGGACCAAGTGGTGCCAACTCTAGCACGAGCATGATGCAGTCGGACTTGCAGACGCCAATCATCCGTACAATGTGACTGTGGTCCAACGACGCCATCACACGCGCTTCCTTCATCAACTCTGACTGCACAGTCACACGCATCATGGCACACAATGGTATGAGCGAGTACAGAACGAGATTTGCCTAGCAACAGCTAATGACCAACAAACAATCACACTACACTCATCAAACAAACCATCAACATTACCAATTTCAGACAGAAAAAATTCCCCCGACATTTCCAGACAAATTTGCAGCAAAGAAATTGGACAAATGCGCAAAATTTGTCAACACAATAACAGAGCACACTGTCTATAAGCACAAGTAGCTCTGCTATCACAAAGAGGCCACACGATGCTTCATGTCTGTCAGTAGTTAGCTTCGTTGCTTCAATAGTACAATACCTGCGAGCGAGAGAGCGGATTACATTTAAATTACGTTTATTAGTTTACAAGGCGTGGAATGGCATGGCACCAAATTACATACAGGACTTATGTGTGCCAGTGTCAACTGTTTCTACCCGCTCTGCTCTCCGCTCCGCAACTCGTGGAGACCTGGTCATCCCTCGTACCAGACGACGTCTCGGGAATCGAGCATTCAGCGTCGCCGGTCCTGCGGCGTGCAACAGTTTGCCGCCGTACATTCGTACTGCATCAACACTCTGTTCTTTCAAAAATCTGCTCAAGACTCATCTATTTTTTCATTCATTTCAATTATCTACTTAATTTCGAAAGCGTATGCTGTACGGCACCCTTGTAGTGACTTTATGGACATGTTACAGCGCCTTATAAGTTGTCGTATTATTATTATTATTATTATAAGCAAAGTGTTCACCATCAAATATACAACACACGTTTAGCTAGAACACAAGAACTGTCAGCATTACACAAAACAAGAAGCATGACTACTAAGCAGTCTTACTGCAGTTATGAAAACCCATAGGATATGCCTCAGTCGTATGACGATGTTTAAAGTTTTAATACTACAAGCACATTACAGACATTGTGTTGACAAATTTTCCCGACTATACAAATTCCCCGCGTTTTTGCCAGTGGCGGCACCAGAAATTTCTTCCTGCCGGGGCAATACCGGGGCACTATAATCTGTATAACGTGTCGCACCTCACTGTGGCACAGAGACTGCGCAAGGCATGCAAACCCGGCCCTGTTTTCAAACCCATGTTTCGGGTTTCAGAGTTTGCCACCAATTCAACATGCTTCTTTGTGAGATGCTCTGGCAGCCTGGCATTGTGAGTTTTTGCCAAGTAATTTATATAAGATTATATAATATTTACAAAGCTTCCAATTAACATCAAACCAAAAGTCTATTTCGCCTCGACGTCTGTAGGTAAAACTCAACGAAGTTGCTTGTTAAGTGTTACAGGTTATCAGTATGCATATCGTTAAATACTGTACTACTGTCCGATCTAAAAACAAAACATTATATGCCATATCTATATAGTACCGTTACTCGCATATTCAGCATCTATTTTATGGCATAACATCGAAATGTGCGTTACGGGTCGTTCACTGTCATTGAAAATTGTGCCATTCGAAAGCTTTGGTATGTTTTTGCCGCGCGATGCGATGCATAAGCGCAGCTTATGTCGTCATGCGGTGTCTGTGTGTCCGTCCGTCACGTTCGTGGATCATGTGAAAACGAATAAACGTTTCTTCAAAATTTTTCACCATCGGGTAGCCAAGCCATACTAGATTTTCCGTACCAAACGTCATGGCACTATTCCGACAGGGTCTTTCTTAACGGGGGCGTCGAATCCAAGGGATATGAAAAATGACGATTTTTGACTAATATCTTGCTTTATCTCCGAAATGATGCAAGATAGAGCCATAGCTACCATGGAAGGCAAATAGGAAACCGCATACAAACTTTCGAATGGTACCAGCTTTAATGACCTTGAGTGACCTCTAACCCAGATTTCAAGGTCACGATATTATTCAACATTAAATAACTCAAAAACAGTACATGATAGAGCTATATTTGTACTGTCGGACCAATAGAAAGTCGTATAGGGTCTGTCAAACGGCGCCATTTTGAATGACCTTGAATACACCCGGTTTCAACGTCACACTATTCTTTGATGCTGAATATCTCGAAACGGTACGAGATACCGACATAGTTTCAATGGAATACCGATAGGGACTTACATATGCCCTACTCAACAGTGTCATTTCAAATGACCTTGAGTGATTTAGCAAAATATGTGATGACACAAAGCATCGCGCGGCCTCTTTGCGACAGCACAGCTACTTGTTCTATTCGTATTCCATAGCAACTACGGCCCTATCTTGTATCATTTCGGAGATAAAGCAATAAATTGGTGGAAAATAGTGATTTTAGGCCGACGTTACTACGGTACGTTACGTTCACCTTATGTCGTCGCAATTCCCTGTCTGCTGTCGTCTGTCTGTGACGTTCGTAACTTCGTGCAGACTACTCACAAGGTTTAACTTTTCGTCAGTATTTCTGCACCGGCTAATAGTTTACAGACTCGGACAGTTTGTGTTAAAATTTTGAACATAAATTTGAAGGGTTATGTCAACATTCAAGTTAAGTGGAAAAGGGGGTATAAAAATTGGCATGTTTTGACCACTATTTCGCTTCATTTCGAAAACGTCGGGCTACGAGCTCGGCAATACCGGCATAGATGTAATGTAGTGTCCTCGCGTGCGTAATTGTATTCAACGTGACGCTGCTGAAGCTTGGATAAAAGATGCAAGATATGGCCATAGTTACAATGGAAACCAGGAAGACGAAGAGGAACTCGTATGCGATCTATGGACGGTGCCATTTTCAATGACCTTGAGTGACTTAGCGAGGCATCGCGCGGCCTCTCCGCGACAGCTGAACTTCTTGTATTAAACATCAATCGTATATCGGCCATGTTCACGAGAAAACTATTCAGCGTGATATTGATAACATCATAGTTGATGTCTTCAAAATAATGTCTTGCTCTGAGCCAACTGATTTGTTTAAATGGTCAACGTCACTGTAGCTCAACTGCTGGGGCACAGCCGGGGCACAAGGTTTTACAACCGGGGCATGTGCCCCGGCTCCCCCGTCGCCACTGGTTTTTGCATTTTACCTTACCATTTTTTAATTCCCTGGCATTTCCAACGTTTCTGGGTTTTCCAGAAAAGTGGCAACCCTAAACTAGGTGAACTGAACTGAAAACAATTTTTCTACAGTGACAGAGTTGTCATCACTTAGCCAAAAAGTACACATAGGTGCACAAACATCTTCATTTACAGTATTTTGTCTGATATAGATAGGAGTATAAATACACAAGACAGATTTTTCTAATACCCATAAAGCAGAACTTTTGCTATGGAATGTTTTAGTACTAACATTCTCGAATGCTGTGTAATAATTTTAAAATACCGACAATAAAATACAGATGTGAGAACATGTGGTATTATATACGTGAAATTACAATACAACAGAAAACAAGCACACCTAGAGACATTTTATGTCAGAGTACGAGTCCCAAAAATGTGTGCCTATATCACGTTTTCATCTGTTATTTACACCAATAACATAGCAATAGCAACATAATAACGAACAGAAGTTTTAGCCAATCTCACCGTGTGCCCCATTGCAGGTGCTGCCATGTGGCAAATTTAATGACACGATCCCACAGCCATTGCCCATCTACACCATGTGCCATAAAATAAAGTGCCACTTGATATTCGTTCATATTTCCCACCATACCAACATGCCACTACACTACCTTGTGAAAAACATAATATCAAAAATAGCAAAATTCTGATGTATCTGTCACAATATCAAATTTGCCTTATCGTTGACAAAATTAACCAAATAAACTTAATTGTTTGTTTATTCTAGAGTCACATTAATTGCTGAAATGTCCTCCTTTGGCATGAATGCATGCATGGAAACATTTGCGGCACTCACCAAGTCCATGACATCAATGAACTGAAGCTAATCTGACGACAGTCTAGCATGGTGTAGGACAAAGTGTCATTGATGATGCAATGTATGAGTGGCACAAACGTCTCTGGGCATTTTGAGCATTTAACATGATTCAAGAGCACACATATGCTAATGTTTAAAAGTGAATCTGTGTTATTGAGTTAAATACATTAAAAGAATTGCTATTGTTGATCTTTTGTATATCACAAGGTAGTGTCGGGACAAATTCAAAGGTGCAGTGAGAAATATGATATGATCCTTGTTGCAAATTTGCTGCCGAGGCCAACAGTGAAAAAATTAGTAAAACTGGCCAACATTTCTCAAAGTTATGAAGTTATGAACGAATATCGAGTGGCACGTTTTTTTTATGCCTCACGGTGTATCTTGAAAGTTTCATGATGATGATTGCAAACATTTCGCTGTAATGTTGCACGGTTACAAAGTTACACGCATTGTTACAAATACATGTGACCCAGAAACAATATCTCTGGCTCAGGCAATGACAACATAACGCAGTTTTACCTCAGCAGTTGGTAGGTCATCTTTTTTCAGTGTTTTAACTGCTACTGGTATTGCCATGCCCTTGTGCTTATACGTGCCACGCAGAACTGAACCAAAGTTGCCCGTGCCAAGCTCGTCAAGCAGCTCCAGCTCGCTGCGACTGAGATTGAACACATCGTCAGTTCGTGGAACAAGGTCGTATATCTTCTCCATCTCACGCGAGACTGGCACTGACAGTGCAATCAGCGGCGGTGGCAGAACGGCTAAAACATCAAAAGCACGTAACAGCAACACAGTGCACAGGCAAAAGCTACTTACAAGATTTTTAACAAATGTGTGTACAAACAAGGTATGCCAGGCACCTGCCCCGGTGGCAATATTGGTAGTATCACAGTAGGCACTACCTGGTACCTACAGTGACCGATGAGGCCTGGATTCAAAGTCTAGTCTCACTGGATAATTGAGTTGGGTTTATAGCAGCGACTGCTTTGAGATTAAAATCTTGGGCAGGCACAGAGGGTTTGACAGTGTTCTCTTTAAACTGTGACTGTTGGCTGATACTGGGTTCAGAGACGTCCGGTATTAGTCGCTGCTTGAATCAGTGATAACAGATGATGTCCTACTGTATGTGTGGTAGGCCATAAAACAGCTCTGTTTGCACGTGTCACTAAATTAGGCCCTGAAGCCTACGATGTTAGGGCTGGGCCACCCACCATGCAGTGGGAACTAGTGACATCACAGAAACAGTCATTAAGGCCGAGCAGAGTAAACACTAGGCACAAGGTGTCTCCACTTCCCTCCTCCAATCCCTCTCTTAGCCCTTATACATGCCTGTCTCTCAAGTGGGCTCTCATCAGGCTGTAAGCAAAGTAGGCTGGCAGATTCCATTATGACAACAGAGGTGATGCAGCACTATATACACCACACACACACACCATCAAGCCAGCCTGATGGTGTCACGCAGCACAATACACTTGTCCTACCCCTCGTGAGGCAGCCTCATCACTGGCTATGTGAAGTGGGCATGTGCCTCCCTGCAAGATACAGATACAGTGACGCCACCATGCACACCAAACCTAGTTCTGCACCCCTTTGCAGGGTGCTGTCACCGGGCACGTTTAAAGGCACCATCCCATAGCCGTTGGCCATCTATTCTGACAGTTTCATAATAATAATAATACAACAATTTATAAGGTGCCATGACACAGCAATACTTACTTACTAAAGGGTGCAATGTTTTCATGCAATGACGTCAACAATCGTCTTCTCGTATGCGGGGCATCATGCTTCTAATGTCAACAATAAAACATGGCTACAAATTATCAACATCAAAACAAAGCTACGAACATCATAACAAATGCACGGGAGAAAAGAAAACCTTGCCAGTTGCCAACAGGCAAGGTACGATCCACCAGTCTAGCACAAAGAGATTAGCGCCAGCTTACCTTCTGGAATATCTGGTTCATCAAATAATACATCAAGAACATCCCGCGAGATGGCACCAAGGCTACTGGGTCTCTGAGAACGAGTTGGTAGAGCTGGTCGACCAGTTTCAGGCAACGGTGTTGCACACGAGCAACTAGCTCGGACAACAGGCCGATTTTCTGCAGGCAACGGAGACTGCAACATGCACGGTAAAACTGGTCAACATACATCATTAATGGTATTACCACATACACTGTGTCCCAAAAAACTAGTACACCAAACTCATGGCGATAACTTTGTCAATTCTTAACGGATGTTCAAAATTCTTTCACTGCTGGAAAGCCAGGTAAATTTCCAACAAAACCCATATAATACTTACCACCATACCTTCAGTATGTTGCCGCACTACCTTACAACAGTTAGACGTTTGAGTACTGGGATATCTGGAAGAAAATGCAGATGAAAACATAACATACTTTTGATTTTTGAACACACACCCAATTTTAATGCACTTAACTTACTTACTTACTTGTTGTTTCAATTTCCGGTTCCTGTTAAGTATTCTTTGTAAACAGCAGACAATTTTTAAGCACCTCACTTTACTTTAGAAAAAGGAATGGGCCCCCCATGAGGCGCTAATTGTCAAATTACTTTGACCTCTTGTTATAAGAACAAGTGTTGTGAGCTAAATCAACATTTTCTGCATGTTTGGCATGTCACTGACCAGACCATCATTGACAATGCAATTGATGAGTGTATGCGGGAAAAAAGTGGGCACTTCGAGCAACTATTGTGACAATATTCAGCCATACGACAAGACATTTCTGTTTCTGCCAAATCTGACACGATTTTTAGACTGTTTTTTTGGAAATTACCACAATTTCATGCTTCTAACTTTCGCAAGTTAGTGCGGCAACATACTGAAGGTATGGTCAGAAGTATTATATGGGTTTTGTTGGAAATTTACTTGGCTTTCCAGCAGTGAAAGAATTTTAAAAATACGTTAAGAATTGACAAAGTTATCACCATGAGTTTGGTGTACTACTTGTTTGGGACACTGTATATACCGGTATGAGCTCATATTACTAATGTGCCGATCAATGTTTGTTTCTTAGATGCACAATGTATGTGACAACATTAGAGGTTAGCACCCATCAAGTGCATCAAAGAAGCAGCATGAAAACATTTGGTTGAATAGCACACATACATAAAGTCAACACGGCAATAGTCCGACTGACCCACCACCGTCTTGTACTGACCTAGCAAATATCAAATTTACGGCTGCAAATTAATGCATTTACAAATATGCTAACGTGTTAAAAAAATTAATCACGATTAAAAAAATTAACACCACTAAAAATTTTAACGCAGGAAAAAATATGGAAACCAGCAGTGTCAACAGTGAACACAAACATTCCGAAATCGAACATTTCTCGATGTTAAACAACGCATATATACTTTCTGAAAACTCAAAAGACTCCGTCATTGTCAACTGTCAATAAATTTAGTGATCTGCACTAATCAGTCACTGTAAAGTAATCAGTCGCCGGTACTAGTAGACTAGCATTAAAAGTTCAACAGCAATGGGCCAACGACGTCTACCTGCAAATGCAACACGAATTGAAAAATGTAACAAACAAAATGTACATTTAAACCACAATTAACAAACTTAATTGCACAATTAATGCAATGAAAGAAATTAATCGCTTGACAGCTCTAATTAAATTATTTATTATCTTTTAGTTTACAGTCCACAGCCATGCATATGTGGTCACTCACTCACTCACTCACTGCTGCGCTTGACCAGCTGAGGGTCGTAGCGTCCTCCACATCGAACAATCCTGGCCCGCGATCCAGGCAGCACCAACAGATAGGCCAATGTCTTCTTCCACTTGCTGCAGCCAATTTCTCTGTGGACGACCCGGCGGGCGCTTCCAGTCAGCAGCGGGAGGAGTGCCGGTGTGGGGTTCTATGTCAGTTTCACAGTTAACGTAAATGTATGCACACTGCTGTCACAGACACATGAACTGTAACTGATGTAAACTACTGCTTACACCACAGCGTTTCCTGTGGACTCACTGCAGACATTTGGTGTGGGATAGCAGTAGCTTTGCTTTCCCAATAACACAAGAGTAGAGAGTTTATGCAGAGAAATGATCACGTGGATCAGTCTGTGTGTTACCGGCAGGACGGCTGCAGGCACATAATGCCGATATTACATTTACTCAGTGGTGCAGAAAGTTTTGCCCTATAGGGTCGACTCATTGCACTGACAGGTGTGAAATTAGCACGGTGAGTGGTCTGTAGATTGTAGATCTGCTCGACTATGCCAAATTTCACCTTTGCTGGCCACCAAAACCATTAAAATTGAAATTTACTCATATATTTGCCACTTGTGGGTGAACTGCTAGTACAATTTTTACCAAATGTGCAAATTTATGCCTCTCTGTATGGAGCCTTTTTTTTAATTTGTTTGTTTTCAATGCGTAAATGGAAACGTTATTGAACAATGTAATATTCAAAACAGTTTAGGTCCCATTGTGTTGGATAAGGCTTGTTGTTGTGCACCTATATTCTAGTTTTTCTATGCATAGCGTCCAATTTATTGCGGCATTTAGCACACAGCAAAAGTTGGATCAGTATTTTATTGCCTTGGAGGTGATGCATTTGATGTCTACTTGTTGTTACTGTTTGCATTGTTGATGTTATGGCTCCAGGCAATACTGAACGTTCCACGGAAAATATCATCAACAGAGCAGCGGCGACGACCCAAATCTGATATACAAAATCCTAGTTAGTCATATTGCTTCAAAACAAAGTCAATTTTACTTGTTTATTTAATTCCGGTATTTTTTTCTGTCATATAGAACGATTTAAAACTAGAAGGACACTCGGTGGAGCACATATACCTCCGACAAAGGTGTTTTGACGGCTCACTGAATAAAACCATAGTAAAACCATGTGTTGCTGCAGCGGTGGGCTGTAACACCATTTTAAAACCACACCTCGCTGCAGCGACCAATATGTGTACGTCAGATTTTCCCAACGTAAAATTCCATGTAGCATGTCTTATACAATAGTTTAGAAAGCAATCCGGTTCCAGCGTCCGGACTATAATCTCGATCGGGCTCAAAAGTTAATCAGTTCATCCATGTCCCGACATCTATCGACACGCAACATTTCATCCAAATCCATGCACACGTTTTTGGGTAATTTTGCTAACAGGCAGACAGACAGACAGACAATCGCTGGCAAACGCATTTACCTCTTCCTTTGTCGGAGGTAATTACTGTTAATTATTTTTGAGTGTTAATGTGGTTAACTTTGCACCGGTAGTATATGTGTAACTATTTGTATTTATTTTTTTATGTAGGTGAGGCAGCTGGTGGTCCTAACAGAGCGATGCCAGTAAGTATGTCTGACATTTCTTCATTATTTTCTCTCACTGTTAATTTGTGTATATGTGTGTAATTAGTTCATTTCTCTAGCTGATGTGTTCGTTAATTCACTGCAGCACTTCACTGTCACAACTGTCTTCCAGTCTTGTTCTTTTACCTTCATTCTATACTTGTGCATTTATTTATGTATTTTATTTTTATCATTTTAATTTTGTTTTTGTGAATTTGGATATCTTAACCCTTGAGACTCCAAAGGCAGTTATAGTGCTACATCGAATAATATGAAGTTGGTACACTGGCCGTTGATGGGTGGGCTGTTGCATTTGGTACAGTGAGGAGGGTACTGAGTGGGCTGGGGCCCTGCCCAGTCCCCTGCTCACTGTACCGAATGAAACAGCCCACCCATCAACGGCCAGTGTACCAATCACTGTATTGCTATATGATGGTCCGTTGCTCTGCGGTTTAATGTGGCGATTAAAGGGTTAATCTTCACTTTTCTATCTTGTGATTGTTGTCGTCATCATCAGTATTATTATTATTATCATTATTATTATTGTGTTTTTATACAGAAATGTGATGCAGAAATGACGCTGGAAACTAGCAATGCGTCGATGGTTTCCGGTCTTGTGGACTTCATGAGTACACTAGTGTCTGGCAGTGGTGAGCGGGGACGGTTAGACAAGCCGCCGCCACTACCACCCAAGGCTCATAGAGTCTCCAGTGTTGACAGAGCGTTCTCTAGTCAGCAGTCTGCAAAGCCGGTTTGTGTTGTCGAATCTCTGTATGTGCTGCTGTATGCTAGGTAGTGCTAGCACATATTTAAGGTGAAGTGGGCACTTTGTGCAAAGTTTTGTTAAGTGTTTATTCCGCGACACGTCTACCAATTTTTATTGAAACCGGTTCATATTTGACAGACACAGCAAAATATAAGTTGGCACGTAAACTTTTGAGATACGGTGTATTAGCTTATTACAGTTATGATGCGTAGTCTTGAGATAAGTCGTTATGAAATAATATTGTTCATCACAGTATGGTATGGTATAGTAGGGCGTAATGTCCCACTCGACACAATATATGTCATTTCAGGGACGATTTTACGGGTCGTATGACCCAACCAACAGTGTCGTAGTAGTCAACCAGGTCAAGGGCCAATCCCACCAGACTTAGCTGACCAAAATGGTAAAGAATGTAACAAGAAGAATTTTAAATATACATAGCACCATGAAGACCAGAGATGCAAAGACACTCGGAAGACAGAGAGCTAAACCAAGCAAGATCAGAGCCAGATGCAGTCGACCGACCTGTAAGAACTGCTTGTACCACTGTGCACCTTTATAACAGTACACAACACTGTAGCACAGAGACAGCTCTGTTAATATTCCGCTTCCTCGAGACCAACATGACAGCTCAGATGTAGTTAGGTGGAGGTAAAAGGGTACTCACAGACGGGCTGCTGGGACAGTTTAGACTGTGCAGGTGAAAGCAATGAGTGAGTGAGTGAGGAAATACTTGGGGTTCACTGCACCAAGCACACTTAACTGTCAGTAGAGATTAACTTTCAGTCCTAACAACGATA
>Ga0209339_1000573_pt1 | contig 13736 bp, 10 predicted proteins | sample OlaalgELextract3_FD_187376 | JGI IMG/M metagenome (GOLD analysis project Ga0209339, IMG submission 187376) | Olavius algarvensis symbiont microbial communities from Tuscany, Italy - Type A ELBA extract 3 (SPAdes) (version 2) | ecosystem: Host-associated > Annelida > Digestive system >... | reverse complement strand
GCATCACCCCCTAATAGGGGCAACCGTATTTTCTGCGTCCAGAACTCTCGTAAAATGGAGAACCGTAACTCCGTAAATAATTCAGGCATATGTATTCTATGTTCTAAAAATAGCAACGAACGGTTGGCTGTCCCAGCAGTAGCTGGGCTTCTTGTTACGATACTTACCAGGGAGCGACGCTACAGCGGCCTTTTATACCACATCATATTCAGTCACCACAGGGTGACAAGGCAACGGCCTCGGCGGAGTTTGCGCTCTCTAAGCAGAATCTAATTGTCAATTACTTCACAACAGCACATTATGTTTTGTCTCCGTAGTGGGGACACTGTGCATTACAGGGTGGCCCAAAATTAGTGAGGGCACTTTGATTGCTCACAGTTTTACAAAGTCCAAGTTGATTTGTATGATTTTTAGGACTGACTGAAAACAATAAGTAAGTAAATGACGAGACCAATTTTACTGCATTTTATTTAACAGAAATACTGCCAATTGATGTAGGCATTCAAAAATAATAAGCAATGAAAGTAACCTCATTTTTTTCGTGTCACCCTGTAGTGTCAGTCAGCATTAGCAAAATGATACATTAGGTCATTTCACTATCGCTACGTATACTCACAGGCATCAAGGAGTAAATTTATATTAATTATCGTGGGCATTTACATGTCCTCAATATTTATTATTATTATTATACTAAAGGAGAAAGGAATGATGCAGACGAGGCTTGCAGACGTCTAACCAGTGTTCTAGAATACGTATTTTACGTTATTTCAAAATTCAAAAATATCGCGTTTTTTTTACGTTTTTTTGAAATGACATGTCGAAGAAACGTAGAAAACGTTATCAAAGTTTCAGAATGATTACGACGCTAGCTTACACTATGCGCTCTGATACAACAAACAATTACATATACATACAACATTATATAAAATTGTTGATTAAAATATGGCCTTAGTGATTCAGTGCTTACACTTACAGCACAAAAACTGATTGAGTGGTCTCTAAATCTTTACATGTCATTACTTTTACGTTTTTTTACATTTTTTTTTCAAAATTCAAAAAACGAGACTTTTTAAGTTTTTTTGCTTCGTTGCATACGTTTTCTCGAACTATGCATCTGACCGTAAAAGTTTCGCGAAATCATCGTGGCTAGACGTCTGCAAGCCTATTCGTCTGCATAACTCCTTTCTGCTTAAGTATAATAGTAATAAATAATAAATATTTGAGGACGTGACTTGTAAATACCCACACTAATTACTCCTTGGGGCCTGTGAGTACACGCAGCGATTCCGCTCAGCGAAAGACTGATCCAAAAAGTGAAATTTACAATACAATACAATGCAATACATAAAATATTTATAGTATATAAAGAATTGTCCAGGGGAGCTAACAAAACACGAACACTAAAAACTGGTTAAAACAGAAAAAAGTACCAAGACTAAAATTAATTAAAAGCAAGTTGAAACAAAAAAGTCTTGAGTTTTTTCTTAAAACCATCAGTGTCTGTCCCATGTGCAAGTATATTATGAAAATTCGAAAAATTTATTAAATGCTAAGACGTAGGCAACCAGTTTACTATCATCGTTGAGGCTAATATTCAAGTTAAATATCGACTGTAAAAAATGGAGGAAACTGATAAGAGGTAACAGTCTCATAGTGATGATGAAAGTGGAGACAGTGGATGACGTGTATTTTCGAGTGATCTGGTGCCGGCTTGACCGGGTTGACTTTGAAGAAAGGCCGTTTTTTCTTTCTTTTTTTACGAGGTGGCACGTGCCCCTTCATGTACCAGTGCTGAGACCTGCCTCGCGGGCTGGCCCAATGCACAGCCTCAGGGGTGGGACAAGTGTAGTGTAGTGCAACACCATCAGGCTTGCCTGACTATGTGTGCGTGAAGTGTAGATGCTGCGCGACCTCTCTCTGTTCCCGTAATGGACTCCGCCAGCCCGCTTGCCTGCAGCCTGGTCAGATCCCATCCGAGAGAGAGAGGTGTGTATAAAGGCTAAGGAAAGGAACGGGAGAGGGAATTGTGGCCTTGTGCCACGATATTTAACCTGCTCAGCTTTATAAAAACTGCTTCTCTGACGGCTAATACCCACTGCATGACGGATGGCCTAAGAAAGGCCGTTAAATGATTTTGTTTGTTGTTGCTGCAGCTGCACTGCAGAGCGTCTTCCCGCAGTCGGAGCTCGGTACATTCCTGGCGCTGCAGAAGCGAGACAAAGAGCGTCAGTTACACGAGTTGGCAATGATCGTCACTGGCATCAGACTCTTCAACAAAGACTGTGGCAAGGGCGGAGAAGGAATTGATGACCGTAAATTATTTCTTTACTTAACCCTTTAGACTCCAATGTTCAATGTTCAATAGTGTTTAGTGCCAGGTCTACAACGAGCCGGACTGGCCTGGCATTACAAGAGTCAATACAAGTAGCTCTGCTGTCGCGAAGAGGCCGCGCGATGCTTCGTGTCTGTCAATAGTTAGCTTCAATAGTACAAAACGTCGAGTAGTCTTTTGTTTACCTCCGACAACGGTGGAGGTATATGTTTTTGCCCACACGCCCGCGTTTGTTTGTTTGTCTGTCTGTCTGTGTGCAAGATTAGTCATTTGGATGAAATGTTGCGTGTCGACAGATGTCGGGACATAGACGAACTGATTAGCTTTTGAACCCGATCTGGATTATAGTCCGGATGCCGGAACCGGATTGCTTTCTCCCATAGCGTATGGACTGCAACGCGGAATTTTATGACTTCGTGAATATCCGTATTGAGCGCGCGTCGCAGCAGCGACGCGTGTAGTGTTTTGAGGCGTCGAAAGACCGTTGTCGGAAGTAAATGCACTCTACCGAGTGCACTTCTAGTTGTTAGTTACGTAGGCTACATATTTATCATGGCGTGCAATTAAGCGTGCTGTTCTGTTGTCTTTGGTGTAACGTTGAGGCTTCTTGACAACATTTCTTCGTTGTCTCCTACTATCAACACCGCCGCTTACTACCAGCGATAAGTGTCACAACTTGCGGGACGGTGGTCCGGCGGCGTCGTATTGACAACACCTGGCTAGTCGCAGCGTTAACAGCACGCAGTGAAGCCAGATATAGGCTCAGAATCGCGATTTCTGCCTACCCCACCTGCATTCGACGCTCCCTTAGGGGTTTCCCGTCGGAATATTGCCATGCCGTTTGGTGCGGAAAAACGAGAATGGCTTGGTTACTCGACGATGAAAATTTTTTAAAGATATGTTTATTCGTTTTGACAGCATAGCATCGCGCGGCAAAAATGGTGAAAAATTAAAACACAACAGAGCTGAGGTAGACGTTAAATAAGTTAGAGGTAAACGTTAAGAAAGTTAAAGGTAGACGTTAAAACTGGCCGTTGATGGGTGGGCTGTTACATTTGTACAGCGAGGATGGGCCTGGGTGGGCTGCAGCCCCGCCCAGTTCTCTCCTCGCTGTACCAAATGTAACAGCCCACCCATCAATTCAACGGCCAGTGTACCAATAACTGTATTGCTACATGATGGTCCGTTGCTGTGCGGTTTTAATGTGGCGATTAAAGGGTTGATGACTTTGTCCGTCGACAGCAATATTTTTATGTGCCTCACTCACATATGTGAGAGGTGCACTACACAATACTGCGCGTCGTCACGTCGTTGGTTGGTTGGTCACGTTCGCGAATTGTGGCTAAACGGTGCGTCGTCGGCCTATAGTTACTATTGAACACTAATAGGAAACTCAATCCCCAGAAATTCGACGGTAACTTTTTTCACCACCTAGCATGACTCGGCTCTTAAACCTGGGATCTGAGCTTCACTTTTGGAACACGCCTGCTATCTCCAAAATGAACTGAAGTAAGAAGTTCAAATTTGGCATGTAGCTAGATGTTGCTGTTCATTTAAAAATTTGGCCACAGCTGGAGGTATGCATGGCCCCGGCCCGATTGTTATGAAATGAGTGAGGCACATTTTGCCATATTACTACAGCCTCTTGTTTATATATTGCCTAATGTCTTGTATTTGATAGGCTTTTAAGTTCAAGGACATAGCAGTTCATTTGACTTTTCTTCTTTGACATCATCATTTTGTTTGTTAAAAACAAGACACAAAACAATAAAATATAACATGAATCATTTAGGTGCCAAAATTGTATGGGTTAGTCAGTCTGGTTCTGAAGAAAATGTAATGTTATTTATTAGCGTTTTATTATAATTGTTCTTGTAAAATGGTGCAATATATACAGGGTGTTTCAAAAAAGTAGGCCCCCTTAAAACGTTTAGGAATATTTTCACTTCGGTTAAGTCCTAATGCGTGAAATTTTGCAAGTTTGTTGGCATTTCATATCGACATATATCTACCAATTTTTGTAGATTTATCTTAATATTTCATTAAATGGCGTTAATTTTTCCACGAGTACCCATCGTTTTCACCCTGTCAAGTTTTAAGTAGGCCTATTCACCCAGAAAATGCAAATGCAGCTTTTCGGAAATGACGTCATTTTTCGTCATGGCCGTGTCTTGGTGTCCAGTAATTGTCAACAATCGATAACTGTTTGATTTTTACTATTAACGTTTTACTGACATTGTTTTAAAGCTTGGTGGGACCTATCAATAGTTTGTCGTTGTAAGACAATTTTCCAATTGGTAGGCCCTACCAAGCATTAAACGATGTCAGTAAAACGTTGATAGTAAAAAATCGGACAGTTATCGATTGTTTACAATTACTGGACACTAAGACACGCGATGACGAAAAAACGACGTCATTTCCGAAGCTGGTACACTGCATTTTCATTTTAAGGGTGAATAATCAAAACTTGACAGGGTAAAAGCGATGGGTACTCGTGGAAAAATTAACGACGCCATATCATTGTATTTTAGTGCCAGCACTACTGAATGAGGCTGTACCTGCAGCTGTGCGTGATGTCGACAATGAATTGAAACATGTTCTACTTGATGCCAGCAGATACACTGGTAATGCATTTGCATTTGCAATAACAGTTGGATATATCAAAATAATAATATACACTGTGTCTCAAAAAACGCGTCAAATTTGGCAAGCTGTAGCTTCGACAAGCATCGACCAATTTTGACAATTTTCATCAAAGCATCAGCACACTTTCAGAAATGATATGCTTATTTAACTTCCTTGTACTTTCACTTTTACTTACTTTATTTGCTTTTAAATGGCTGCGACGGAAATGACGCGAAACAACGTGTTTTCCTCGGTAGACTGTGGTGTCTCTGAAAACAGCCGGTTGTGTAGTGTGTTGGCTCTGAAAAGAGCAGGTTTTAGTTCAGCAGATGTTCAAAGTGATGTCCTTTTGCCTCATGCTTGCTTGCACGTAATCGCTTTCTCCATTGACCAACTACTTTGTCGATGACGTTTTGTGATATGCTTGCCCATGTGTCAATGAGACGCTGCTTCAAGTCGCTGGTCACAGCGACTGGTATCGCAGACAGGTGTTTGTACAATGTACACACGTTCCTGCATCAGATCACAAATTCTGTAGTCAACAGGCCTGTTTGGCGGACATAGATCTGGAGAGATAAAGTCCGGTGTTTCCTGCTAAAGGAGCTGGACTGTTTCACGAGCATAGATGAACGTCAGAACGCGTCATTTCTGTCGCAGCTATTTAAAAGCAAGTGAAGGGAGAAGGAAAGTTGAACATGCGTATCATTTCTAAAAGTGTATTGATGCTGTTTACCAAAAGTTATCAAAATTAGTCCATGCTTGTCGGAACTACAGCTTGGCAAAGTTGGCGCGTTTTTTGAGACAGTGACACAGTGTAGTATGAAATTATAATAAATGTAGCATGCATAGTTCGCTATTTGCTTACACTTGCCATGGAGAAATCGTAACGTGCACTCATAAGCTAGTGGCTAACTGGATTAGTCTACCACAATTGAAGAAAACAGAAAATGAACGACAAAGAACATAGTATAACAAGAAAGCTACTCAATCCAAGAGGTTGAGAACGATGCCTCCGCCAGGCCTCCGAATCTATCTCGGCCTTGTGTGACTTCGACCTTTACTATCCGAGTTGTTGTGAAACAGTAGGCATTTACTGTAACTTGTGTCTGCTAGGTCTGGCTAGAATTCATCAGATGTTTTTTGAGATATCTCATCACCGAATTGGATTTTTGTGACCGTGGCGTTTGACATCTTGATCCCCAAACTTGACCGTTTCGTGCCGTTTCCCCGTGGTTCACTTGTGCCAATTTGCATCAAAATTGGTTCATTCGTTTTCACAATATAAGTTTGGTAAGAGACGAGTGAACAGACGGATGGACGAACGAACGGACAGTACTGAAGAACAGTATGTCTCCGCCTACCAGTCTGGCCTGGAGGAGGCGTGAAAACTAATGAAGATGACAATAAATAAGTAATGTCCAAGAGTGCATGAAGTCAAACATGTGAACGTTTATCATCACTTCATCATCGCTTTATTTATGACAAAGATTGTGAGACGAATGAGTTTTAAGCTTGGAATAAAAGCGTGAATGAATGATGGATGGGGATTGCAGAAAGTGATGAGAACGAAAACGATAAACCTGTTTGTGCAAAATGAGGCAAGCATGAATTATTTCATACAGTCATGAAATTATTTATTTCACCTAATTTTATTGTTGATATTCAGTAACAGAAAGATGATATGTTGGAGAAGTAATTTTAAATTCTGAAGTGTGCCATCGTGACTTTTTCTTGAAATCTTGACACAGTGATGCTGCAGCCTGTTATTATTGTTCAGTTTGAGACAATGTAGCTATGTTAGAAATGTTTTGTGTAATTTTTTGATCTAGCGTATGTTTTTGACATGAAAATGCTGCAGCTTTAGCTCAGAATCTCGAACAGTCTTCAGATACGGATGTGGAAAAATTGAAACTGCTGAAAGATGCCATTATTAACTGCCGTCAGAATGAAGCATACCTTCGAATCATCCATGTAATAATACCTTCTTTTTTATTAGTTTACAACGTTACATAATGCTTCTTTATTAACAGGTTGCACTTTTGTGTTTGTGTAATTAATTGGTGCGTAATTTATGTCTGGATCTGGATAGTAATTGCCAGTTTCCAACGGATATTACGGACTTGCACAGTGCACTACGGATGTAGTGACATCATTGACGTGGTCAGCTGGCTTCTAAATAAAGATGCCGAAGCAGCTGACGTGATAGCGTTAGGAAGAGAGTTCCACTCAGGGATGGTTCTTGGTGAAAAGGATTTCTGATATATACTTAGTGTTATATTTGATGAATATAAAAAACTGCAGTTAAATGCACATATTAAAAGCAACATGCAGTGAGCAACACAGCAGAGTAGAAGTGTGCAGAAAACTGAAAATCGGTTCGGGTTTGGTTTTTTAAATCCGAAGCGGTCCAAAAATTTGACATCTGTTCAGACGGTTTTTCGACAGAAACTGCATGCAATCCGCATTTCAAATTAAAAGTGACAGAATATAACTACTTGCATTCAGTGTGCAGATAAAGAACTTTTTAAAGCAATACCAAAACAGAGTTTGGTATGCAGAGTTCATTAAACATTGCAGTAACTCTGTAATATTGGCTGTAAATTAACTACTTAACCATTACACAAGTAGTAAATAACAATAATATCCGCGGCGGAAGTGCTTTTTTTCACTGCAAACCAAACCAAACTCATTTTGAACTGAATCTGAGTTTTTCAAAAACCAAACTGAAACTGAAACAAAGTAAAAAAAATCTATTTTGCACATTCGTACAGTAGAAGTCATAAAACATAGTATTAGCAGTCATCACATTACGCTGCTGAGTAATGTTACCTTTCAGGTTTTGCTTCTTCAATGTATGTCGCCGTTAACGTGTCTATAAGTGCAGTTTGTACATTTATATAATTAACTAGAAAATACGCGGCTTCGCCGTGCGCGGCTTTGCCGCGACATGACGCGGCTTGCCACGCGCGGCTTCGCCGCGGGCTCGCAAGGCCGCGGCTTTGCCATGTGGCCTGCGGCTTCGCCGCGTGGCCGCGGCTTCGCCGCGACATCGTGTGCCACACCGTCGCGGGCACACACCGTCGTGGGTACGTATGTACCACGATTAATATTAGGATTATAGTTGCTGTTTTTTTACAGCAGAAGTTATTAGTTTGCACTGCACTTTTTGGGCTATGTTATTATTTATGCAATTAAAAAAACTATTTGGGCTATTTTTGCTTAATTGGACTATTGTTTTGTTGTTTCTTGTTGTTTTGGGCAATTTGATGTTTTTGCATAACTTGGGCTATTATTTGCACTGTTTTGTCCCTTTTTTGCTAGTTGGGCTATAATCACAACGTCAATGTCCGTTGATATAGACTTTATAAAACTGTAGTGTCTTCATAGCAATAACATGAGTTGAAAACTGGGCGTGATCAAACTTTACTGAATGTCTTCATACCACCAACAACGTAGCTGATAGCTAGTCTTCATCACAGCGCCTCCGTAGCTCTGCCTATGGCGCTTTATGATTATGATTATGATGACAGGTCAAATCAGGTGTTTTATTCTTCCTCAAGCAGGTTTATGGGCACGTGAGTTTTTCTTTTATTGTGATTTTCATTGTGTTAAAACTGTATTACGGCGAAGCCGTCTGGTCGGCGGGTAGGTGCAAGAAGAAATATGTATGATGAAACAAGCGTGGCAAGTTTATGGACGCCATGATTAAGCCCCCGCCGCTAGCATAAATTTCACGGAGGTACAGTTTTTCACTGCAGAGGAAACAGCTGGGACACCCATGGCGGCCATGAGCGTTACAGGAGACAGACAGACAAAAAACAGACAAACAGTTGAAACAGATTGACATCAGCAGTGTCTAAAGCCCCAAAAGCTGGGCTTTACACGGTGGTGATGTCCATCTGTTTGTCTGCTTGTTTTTTGTTTGTCTGTCTCCTGAAACGCTCACGGCTCACAGCTTTTGCGGGGGGGGACTTAATGAATAAGTCTGTGTCATAGGGCCCTGTGTTTTATGCATTTGCATTTGTACAGAACCCCAGACGGATTTTCACCAAATCCGGTATAGGGGGGTCGCCCCACAAACATAATCAACTGTGACAAATGTTTTTGCGTCTGGTTCAGGGGACTCGATTCTGTATTGGATCAAAGTTTGCCTTTAATGCCCATTGAAAAGAGGAGCTGCCGTTAACTCACCGCTATACGATACGGTATGATAAAATACTGTGTATTTAACGTGCAGTACCTAACCTAACCAGCTTAGTCTACTACACGGAATAAACAGAAAAAATTTAAGGAAAAATGAACTAGAATAAACCGATGAGCATGATAAGTCCAGTCCAGACCCATGATCCGTGAAGGCAGTCCAGACGTCTATTAAGGTGGGAAGGGTTTGTTGAAAAGGTGTAGGTTTTGTACCTGGACTGAAAGGTTGAAAAAGTAATGGATGCTTAGAGTGGTGATGATAACGAAGGTGGCTTGACAAGTGAATGAGGAGGTGAATCGAGACAAGACTGGCGATACTGACAAAATGATTCCAAACGAGGTGGTGCAGATCTGTGATTTTCAGTGAGAAGATGATCAGTGTACGAGAACGGGTGACAACAGAAGATTAGGAACAATCTGAAGCTAGATCAGATCATGAAAACAGGTAGGTTGAGTAGTAGTACGAACTTTGTGGATAAGAGAGATAAGGTTACGTTCAATGCAGTGGTCGATCTTAAGCCTGAGTCAGTAGAAATGAGTCACTGTGCACGTGTGTCAGGTGGGTTAATACCCCCAACTTTTGCACAACACCCCCGGCTTCATATCTTGAAAAAACCCCTAATATCTCACAGGGGGTGTTAAATATTATTTTTACTTTCGCAAAGTACACCAGCAGGACACAATTACACAGTCTTTGATTGATTATTTTAACGTTTCCAAATTCTGCATAAAATTAGTAAATTCTGCAGGAAATTCCGTTATTTGATTCTCAGGAAAATCATTAAATTGTTGCCACCAGATGTCAGATTTTAAGGCTAAAATGCACCAAATTCAATTTCGGCTGGGGCTCCGCCCCAGACCCCGCTGGGGGAGCTGACAGCGCTCCCCCAGACCCCCTAGCTGGATTTAAGGGGCCTTACTTCTAATGGAGGGGAGGGGAAAGGATGGAGAGAGGGGAAGGGAAGGGAGAGAAAAGGGAAGGGGAGAGAAGAAGGGAAGAGAAGGGACCCCCAAGGGTTGGTTGACACCCCCCCATGTTCCAAATCCTGAAAAATACCCAGACGTGTGTTGTGTTGTGTTGGAACGTTGTTTCACAGAACGACGTCGGCGACTGCGCTCAGCAAGTCGCGTCCCTCGAGTCACAACTGTCCATACGAATGCAACAACTGCACACGACTGTCCAGTCGAAAAATGCTGTTCCAACTGCACAGGTTTACGTAAGTAGAATATGCTGCACCATTTTGCCAGTGCGTAAAGTAGATAGTTACAGGATTCAGTCTTTCCACATGCAGGTAAAATAGTGTGACAATGTCTCAAAAGCTGCAGTCCGGGAGAGAACGAAGTTGCCTGATATACCGTCTCTCATCGCTGATAGACGTCATTCGTTGTTTGGTCACGTTTGTCGTCTACCTAAGAACACACCTGCCTCGCAGGCATTGCATTGCAACTGTCAATTGACGCTCACACTGGCACTCCTGCTGCTGGAAGAGGCCTGCGGGATATCTGTTGGTCTTGTTCAGATCTCAAGTCAAGATCGCACGTTGTGGAGAGCGCTACGACCCTCAGCTGGTCATGTACAGCAGTGAGTGAGTGAGTGACTGTTGCGAATATGGACAGAGTCGCACTCAGCTACGCCAGAGGGTGACATAGGCATAGGCGGTGTGTTCGTCTGTCTGTCGTCACGTCCACAAACAACGTACTGCAGTTTGCATAATTTGCATAATAAGCATAAGCTCCGTTATTCAGTCGAAAATGTACTCATTGCGTAAAGCCCTCCCATAGCGGCGGGGGCATAATAACTCACACTGTTGTTGTGATGCAACTTATTCTATTGTGACACTGTCGCGTTGCTTGTTGCAGCCGCAGTTCATGCATCTAGCGCAGATTTGGGCCAAGTTTCAGGACGAGATGGTGATGCTGAGCGTGCTCAGTAATTTGTTGCTTAATTTGGAATCCTTTGTGCAGGTACGATGTGCCAGTTAATGATATCAGTTGTCAATAGTATACCTGTATAAAACGTAAACTTTAACGTCACTATAACAAGTGTACCGGAGACGATACGAAAGCCGCCGCTCGTCAAAGCCTAAACTGCATTAAAAAAATCAAAAAAATATAGCGAAAAACGATTTGCAATATGTTGGATGGAATTCTTACACCCTGCAATGTGGCACGATCATGACATTGATTTCGCCAGGTGACTGCACCCTGCAATGTGGCAGGTGGCTCTGGGATCGTGACAGTGAATTCACCAAGTGGCAGCACCCTGCAGTGTGATACATGGCTCTGGGATGACATGCCATTGAATTCGCCCGGTGGCAGCACCCTGCAATCTGACACGTAGCTCTGGAATCATGACGTTGAATTCGCCAGGTGGCAGCACCCTGCAGTGTGGCAGGTGGCTCTAGGATGACATGCCATTGAATTCGCCCAAACGTCCGCCATATTGGAATTCTACATCTGGTTTCGATTTCGACAACATCACTGCAGTTGACATGTCATTCTGCACCAGTCTCCGAAATTTTATCCAAATCGGACCAGCCTCGGCAGAAAAAAATGACGTCAAGTCGATTTTCAAGATGGCGGATCTCAGCCATCTTTTATTTTAGGGGTCCCGTAACGGGTTCTTTGAAAAGCCTATGTACGACTTCCTATAGGTCGTCAATAGAGACCATAGCTCTAAATTGCTTAGTTTTTGAGAAAATCGCGTTTTTTTGCATTTTGGCGACAGACAGACAAACGAACGAACAGGTGGACAGCACCGATCCACTAAGCCGTTCTCGCTGTCGCGAGCGGCGGCTTAATAGTCAGAGCACTGTCTGCGTGCGTTTCAGAGAAAGCGCCAAAACAATAAAGCATATGGCTACGACGCCTAAAAACTCTACATACCTTCATGACACATAAGGCATTTTATGTGTCAGATATACGGACAATTACCGCTAAATTTCAGCTCAACTACTGGACGGACCCCAATGACGGATTACCCTATTGGCTAATAAGACTGAAGCCTTAGGCCCCACGGTCACGAGTGTAAAATTTCTGGCACACGTCGCAGCTGCCTAAATAAATTACCTGGTACGTTTTACCGTTTTAGCCTATAAGACACTCACAGTCAGGGGCGTAACTACCGCCCCCGCAGACCCCGCAATGCGGGGGGGGGGGCTAAGGATCAAGGGGGCCCTTTGCCACTGGGAAAAAGAAATTGTAGCCAGCTCAGATCATTTAGTCCTCGTGCAAGAAACCGCGCTGTTGCTATTTCTGACGTTGCCAGTTACAGTTGCTAGTGCAGAGCGGTCGTTTTCAAAGTTATATATACGTTGAGTTACCTACGCAGCGTAATGGCGCAAGACAGACTGCCAAACGCTGCCCCGGCAACATCTTTTGTAAAGTAGTATGTGTTGTCGTTCTTATTGTGTACGTATCTATATTGAAAACTGACCAACTTTTTGTTTACTTATTTTTTATTTTGACCAGCATAATTCACTTCACAAAATATACTTGTACAGGGTAGGCCAAAAAACTGCACTATTACGTGGTTGGGCCGTCCTATGCAAATTATTCAGGGGTGTGGGCGTCAGCCCCATGAAATCGACATCCTTGATTTTTACGCACCAGTGTATCGTGTGTAATGGTAACGCAACTACATTGTGTTTTAAGAAAACAAGCCAACTTCGGCAAGCTGCAGTTTCGTCAAGCATGGACTGAATTTGATAAGTTTGGCATCAGCACACTTTCAAAAATTATACTCTTATTCAACTTTCTTTGTCCCTTCACTTTTACTTAATTTGTTTGCTTTTAAATAGCTGCGACGGAAATGACGCGACACCGGCGACTATATAAGCAGCGCCTCATTGACAGATGGGGAAGCATATCACGAAATATCCTCCTCAACGAAGCCGTTGGTCAATGCAAAAAGCGGTAAGGCTGCGGCACGTGCATGTGGGTGAAAGAGGGCATTACTTTGAACATCTGCTAAAATCAAACCGGCTCTTGTCAGAGCTACCAGCTCTTTTAAAAGCAAATAAAGTAAGCAAAATGAAGCAACAAGGAGAGTTGCATATCAATATGCATATATTTTTTTAAGGTGCACTTATGCTGTTTAGCCAAAATTATCAAAATCTTTCCATGCTTGACGAAACTACATTTGCCAAATTTTGCTCGTTTTTTGATACACAGTGTACATGTATAGCTGTAACGATGGCACGTCTTTGTTGTTTTGTGACACGTGGTAAAGTGATCACATTCTCGAGATGTGGTGGGAGATCTGCACGCTGGTGCGTTTAGTACATGTCCAGAATTACACTGTAGTTTAACTGTCACCGACATCATTTCACATTTTCATTGTTTAATTCATGTATTATTAAAGAAATTAATACATAAATAAATGTTTAGCAGCAGATAGACATCTCTTATCTGTAGGCCTAATTGCTGTATAATGCTATCTATCTATCTATCTATCTATCTATCTAACATTCTTTAATTTGCCATGTCCTACTGCTACTGCTACTACTACTGCTACTGCGTAACGCCTCAGATCTCAGAAACTGCACATCGTACTTTGGGGCTTGCATGTGGGTTCGGT
>Ga0209339_1000572_pt1 | contig 13755 bp, 9 predicted proteins | sample OlaalgELextract3_FD_187376 | JGI IMG/M metagenome (GOLD analysis project Ga0209339, IMG submission 187376) | Olavius algarvensis symbiont microbial communities from Tuscany, Italy - Type A ELBA extract 3 (SPAdes) (version 2) | ecosystem: Host-associated > Annelida > Digestive system >... | reverse complement strand
TCATTTTTGACGATTTTCTCCACCAGCTTGTCAGTGGCAGCCTTCCTTTGTAGGGCTGGCGGTTCAATGTTGGAGAGCACTGGGAGCCATGGGAGAGGTGTAGAACGGAGGGTACCAGAGATGAGATGCATAAGTATTGGTGTCAGACCAGAGATGAGGCACAAGTCCATAATGATTTTATGTAAATGTATGCTTTCATATGCTTTCAGAAATGTGATAGTGAAAACGACAAGCGTGGATTGCCTCGTGTAGCACCTTTAACAGATCATAACTTAGCATAATCTCTGTTGTCAACAGTATGTTGATTTTGATAATAGCTGTTATCTAGTTGTTAGTGCCAACAGCTGAGTGGCTGTGCTACTCTCATATGGTGACTTGTGTTTGATTCTGTATTCGTCTTTGGTGCCATCAGGAATAGCATAAGAACTGCTCCAATGATCTAGGAAGAGTCTTACTTTACAGGTAGATTGGCTAAAGAAGGCACAGTTGGCCCCCAGTCAGGAGTAAATGTTTAATTTACCTGAAGTCAGCTGTGAAGCATCTTAGACAGTTTCTGTGGCCATCATGTAGTAAGAATTTGAGGAGGAGCATGAAGTAAAACAGACAGTAGTTCTGCCTTGTACCAGGAATGCTGTAACCAGACCACTGCAAAATTGCCAACAGACATACCGAGTTATGCAGAAATTGCAATTCACCGTCTGAGGTTACGTAGGTGTATCTTCACAGCATCTTACCATGCATTTAATGGTCGGATTTCCTTCGCAATCTTTGCACAATGTAGTGACAGGGAGGAGACATTGGAACACTTGCTTATGTCGTGCTCAAAATGGATTGAGGAGCATCGGCGTTAGTAAAGTTAAGTAAAATAACCGTGTATTTGTATAGCGCATCGTCACGAGTGTCTTTAATGTGCTACCGCTTCCTGTACGTCGGTCGTCGCCGCTGATCTCCGCAAGCCAGCTGTACAGCCAAGCATCAGCGAACACTACGACACCATGGATATGGGCTGGTGTGTCACGCGATATGCATATCTACTCCCCGGCTTTCGCCGGGTACTCATTCCAGCCTAACCACAGAGGGCGCTGAGTCTGAATAGGTTTGCTTCTGCTCCGAGGTGGTTTACCCGTCCAAAGATGGTCACCCACTCAGGCACTAACCAGGCTTGTCATTGAGTAACTACGTCGATCGAGTCCAACGTGTTACCACTACACGAAACCAGCATCTGGTTGCATTGGTGACTCCATCATCGTTGGAGATGTGTTGAGGATTGCAGCAATCTGCTGAGCGTTCTAGCTTCTGCTGGGAATTTGCGGACTCATATAGGCACTTCGTAATGAGCTCACGATGGCAACAATTACAACAACAGTGTAGTTGTGTCTGGGCTGGCCGTCCCGTCACAGCTGACCGCATGCCATCTGAATGCACTTTTTACTGCATTCTTGTTATTTTGTGTTTAATTCACAGTGACCATTTGTCTGGAAAACCTGGAAATGTCAGGGAATTTGACAGCTGTCAGGGAAATGTCAGGGATTTTAGTAAAAATCAGGGAAATCTCAGGGGAAAAACTTGTCAGGGAAAAGTTGCTCAAAAACGTTTATTGTAAGCTGCATGTTTGTGTCCATACAGGTATTTAGTACTAGTATGGGCATGTTATGAGTAACACTTAACATGCCGAGTGCCGTGGAGGAGTGCCGCGAACTGTCAGGGAATTGTCGTGGAATTTTACATTGTCTGGAGAGTGGTCACCCGGTTAATTGCATAGAAGATGTCCATATGATGTGTTGCAAAAGTTATTACGTGTCGAGCTACCACAGTGACCGTAATAATTACATTACCGGTGTTTGGAGCAGAAATCTAACGACAGTGTTGATGTGGATGTAGGCGGGACCCAGCTGAAGACGACTGGCAGTGGACAAATGCAGGAAGTGACGGTGAAAAGGGAAACGACTCAACCTGGCATTATGGCGCAGACTGCTGCTGCTGCATATCGCGGCCAGCAAGGAGGACTTGAGGAAGGTGCTGCCAGAGATGTATCTAAGTATTGTTTGAGATTTGTCACTCACCTGTCATTTAACAGCAGTATTGAATAGACACAGAAATAGTCTCCCAAGATGACAGCAAGTTTTAAAGTGCAAGCTGTTCTTGGAATGTTTAATATTCTGTCCCATTGCGATTCACGTATAGTATTAATTTAAAAGAAATCTAAATGCACATATTCTTTAGTCTCTCGGATCAATTAAGTCTTGTTGCTGTTTTTCTGTAGGTGAATTAGAACCAGATTCAGCTCTTCAGCCAATTGGCGAGTAGTAGTTTTTGTCACGTATTTATTGTTGTAAATGTTGGCCACGCATTTTGTTGGAAAGACCCTTCTCCAGAATGTCCCTGTCGTTAAGTAATGGAACTGTATATTTGCACTTACGTAAGTGCGAATACTATTTGCACTTATTGATTTTACTTACCGGTAGTGATAAAACAGCGCTAACATATGTACGACCTTTACAGCCATCTGACCAGCGTTACGGCTAGAGTAGTGGGACAGTCCTCACAATGACACCCAAAGATTGCTGGTTCGAGTCCCGCTGCGGGTAAAATTGTTATTACTGTCTTTCTTACTTTTTACAGTTTCATTCTTATTGTAATATGCAACTTATTCAGTTTAACGTTTATTTTAATCACCATGCACTTCGACATCTTCATGGTATGTTACTATGTATTCTCACTTGCATAAGTGCAAATAGCTGACCACCTATTCACACTTACGTAAAACTTGTGCAAATAACATCAGCGTTAAATAATTTCCGAGGCATTTGTTCAGTGTTTTGACACCTGTAGGAATCTAACCTTAGCTTTCAGCTGCATGCAAGTACCTATTCTGTTGACTATTTTCAAGTTAGGTGGTTGCCTGTTACAGGGTTTGTAGCACCCAGCCAATGATGTCTTCGTTAAGCGAATACATTCGGAACCACCTCAAAACACCGTTTCAAGTTCTGCCTTCTCCGCCGTCTGACACATGATCCACATGTGCCTTGATTTTAACTTGACTACAGCGCTTTATAAATCATTTACTTACTTACTTAAATTACATAAATTAGTTTAAATTAATAGTAACGTAGTAGTATATGGAGTGGTGGTAATCTGAAATGAAAAGAATTGAATCAGTGCACCAAATTAACATCAGTAACCATTTCTGTAATGCAGGAATGGAATACATAGAGGAGGGTATGAATGAAGCCGGTACAGCACCCAGCTTCTTCTGTAAACTGTGCGACTGTAACTTCACGGATGTCATGGGCAAGACTATGCATGCCAAGGGCAGGCGTCATCGCCTTGCGTTCAAGGTACGGCAGCGACTGACTGCGTTCTTGTATTTGCTTCTCTGTCTTTCTGTCAGGTTTGCCATCACCGTCAGACTTCAGACTTCAGACTGGCCTGTTGTGAGTCATATTGACTGCTTCAGTCAGTGTGAGCTTGTGCTACTTGATGTTTGTTGTCTGTGTAATCTGTCTGATGTCACATCTGTGTAATCTGAGGACATCGAGGTGGTCTCTTCCAGTTTTCTAGTAGTAGTGTGCTTAAGGTTTTCTTGGCATCTGCATTATTGTCGGTGTGCCCAAGCAAACAGAGATGCCGTGCTTGTATTGTTGAGGAGATGAGTCAGTTTCACAGTAAAGATTAGTCAAATGATTACATGATGTTAAATATTGTATTAGTAAAATGAATTAACCACGAGTCATAATTGCCGTCTCTCATAGCTCTGTGACATACCAGTGCAGCACTCGTCTCATACTGATCTTGAGCCGTCAGTGAGTTTGGACTTATAGTAGACCACACTTGTAATAGATGGTAGCACATTACAGTGGGGCACTGGGCGAGGTTTGCAAAATCAGTCGCCACTGACTTATTTTCTGTGATTTTCTAATATGACATGCTTTAGAATGAACACAGCTTCCCAGCCTAACTGGTCTGTTGTTTAACTTGCTGGCATGTAGAAAAAGGTGGATCCGTCGCTGAAAGTGGACGTGAAGGTGAACATTCATGATCGGCGCATGGTGCTGGAGAAGCTGAAGAGAAACAAAACTGTCCCGGAGCAGTGGCGCAAGCGTGAACTTGAGGCAACATACCGGTAATGACTGTCGCTGTCGGAAATAGTTCGAGTTCGTAACTAATTGAATGTGTGAAGCATTGTTTTCCCTTTCACAAAGGTTTTAAGTCCAGCCATTGACTTAATACCTAGGCCTAGATTACTTTTTTTGACATGTAACATTGACTATTTATTGCCAGTAATTCAACGGAATTGCTTGTTTGTTTACATCATTGCAAAATATCCTGATTTTTGTCAATAATAGTCATATTATGTGCCGGTGTTAAACGTATAAACGTCGTATGTCCACATGATGGGACATACGACCTTTGTATCTTTGCGATTTTCTCGAAAACAGGTTTTGTGGCACAGCACCTTTGTGCTGCAAACCATTTAAGAATAATAATAATATGATAGTAATAGTAGTAATAATAATGTACCATTATGGGATGTCAGAATGGAAGCAGAAGAGCTTCGCTATGAGAAGGAAGTGCTGGAGTGGAAGCTACAGGAAGCAGCAGGAACTCGCTATGCTCCACCACCAGTGACACAGAACCTGTGGTCGATGCATGCAGGCTCTGGTCCAGCTTTCAACAGCAGTATTGAACGCACACTGCAGGCAAAGCATGCGTCAATATATCCTACAGTACAGGAGGTCTGTTGACATCTGTGTTGTACTCTCGGCTTTGCGTATTTGATTCATTTGTTGTTAGAGCAGTATGTGTCACAATGTATTAGTAGTACCATACCATACCATTCGGGCAGCCATGGTCTAGATTTACCACAAACAATGCTGAGGCCAATTGAGATGGCCCAATGCGCATGCCCTGCCAGAACGGGAAGGAAAGATAGGGAATGTAGCCAGGTGTAGGTGGTGCGCTGCTACTGCCACTTTTTTCTGACAGAGCGTGTGTGTAGTGTGTGCAAGGGAGACGGAGGGGAGATTGAAGGGCTTGTGCCTATTATTTTACGAGCTAGGCCTGTACGTTGCACTGCTTATGGTGTCTGAGCCGGCCTTATCTGTTATCCCAACGCTGCCTCGTACTAGAGGTCCGGGCGCCCTTAAATCCCGATTCTAGTGGCCTGCCACAGATTTTAAGAGGACACAGACGGACCCTTTGTGCCTGCGTGAGATATTAATCTCGGAATATGCGCTTAGTTGACCTGCATGTACCGACAAGCCGCCGGAGCTTGAAGTTGAACCCAGACCACCGGAGCCCAGCGGCCACACAGGCCAAGCGCACTGCAGCGAGTGACTTATGCCACTGCGCCACCATGGCAGGCATGTATTAATAGTAGTGATAATATTTTTATTAGTTGTATTTTGTAAACCAAGCCACCAGGTTTGATGGTGTATATTGTAAGAGGACAGATGGGTTATTGTTGATGAAATTGGTGACAGTAAGTAATGTGTATTTTGATTGATGTGGTGCTGGCTTACCTGGGTTTTCTCACCTGGGTTCTCACCTGGAGAAAGGGTCGTTAAATGAGTTTGTTGTGGTTGTTGTGTAAGTAAAGTGTATGTCTCTTAAAACCTGCAAATATCAGGGAATTTGACAGCTGTCAGGGAAATGTCAGGGGAAAAATCTTGTCAGGGAAGTTTCCTAAACGTGTTTATTATAAGTTGCATATTTGCATCGATACAGGTAATTAGTGGGAGTCTATTCTGTGTTAAATATTAAATATATGGTTTTGGATCATGCACTTTTGCATTCCTACCGTACCACTGACAGTAACACTAGTACAGGCATGATATGAGTAACACTTAACATGCCGAGTGCCACGAACTGTCGGGGAATTTCACATTGTCTGGAGAGTGGTCACCCTGGAAAGATGATGATGGGATCGTTAAGCCAGTCCTAACATGGATGAAGACAGACCGACATTTAAGGCAGTTTGCCTCTTCTCGCAGGCGAGAGCGATGTCCGCCAGGCTTATAGTTGCACCAGTGCTGAGGCCGTGTTATTTCATGCCCACTGTAATTACTAAATCGATGCCAGAATTAATGTGAATGTCAATATTGTTGTTATAGCTGGCTGCTGTTCAGAAGATGGTCGCAGCTATTGAGAAGTCACTGAAATTAGTATCTGATGAACTCTCTGAACAGTGAGTTTTTCTGTCTGTTTCACAACTTGCCATGTGTCAGTTGATGTATTTGATGTTATTTTGAGTGGCTACTGCTGTTGGAGAGTTGATGATAAGGAGCGATGCCTCTACATTGCTTGCAGGAGTCAGAAAGTTGCAAAAGCAAGGATCAGTCGAATGAGTGATTACCCTGGTTGCCATCAGGAAGTTCTTCCAGCCCGAACAACTTAGCCCATTTTTCCTCGACTACGGTACTGCAAAAAATAAAGTGCATGGTACAGCCCGAATTATGGTGTAGGCATTGCTCTGTCCCAGGAGGATGCACAGTCTCCGAGAAAATGGAGAAGAAAATTAAGGGGGCATCTGGCTAACTGCGATTTACCCATAAAGTGCCTGTTGAGCACAAATTGGCAGATGTCAAAATGGCACTGAAGACTTGGTTTACCACAGAGTGACCACTTGTATAGAAAACCTGGAAATGTCAGGGATTTTGACAGCTGTCAGTGAAATGTCAGGGATTTTACTAAAATACTTGAAAACGTTCATTAGGTTGGTAATTTAAATACTAAAATAATATTCTGCGAGCCTGTGACCGTCTTTTGGTCACGTGCTCAACGTCATATGACCACAAGCCTGATGAAGCTCGTTGTTGGCGAGCGAAACGTTGCAACTAATTTAGGATTTTACTAAAAGTCAGAAAGTGTCAGGGAAAAAATGTTGTCAGGGAAAAGTTGCCGAAAACTGTTTATTGTTAGCTGCGTATTTGCATCCATTTATTTGCTTGTTTTTAAAATATTCTTGACTTTGCTGACTTTGTGCATTTCATTTTGGTGCCAGATCGTGCGCTGTTGCGTTCCTGCCCCACCACTGACAGTGACACTAGTACAGGCATGAAATGAGTAACACTTAACATGGGCAGAAGTGCAGCAAACCACCAGGGAAATGATGGGGAATTTTACATTGGAGACTGGTCACCTTGTTACCAGCTCCATAGGTTGCAATGTGCTATTGAGCTAACCATTTCTGCAGCCAGGTTCATTCCTGCTTATTAGCATATCCCGGATAATAGCATACAACGTGTATGCAGTTAAGCGGGTTGCACTGTATGTGTGTATGTGTTGGAATAACATGTTATGTATGTCTGTATATTCATCATCACTTTGCCCCAGTAGAAACTACGTCGCCACATTGGAAACTGCCTGTACGCTAATGTTTTTTGGTTTTGTAAGCAACATTACAGAAATGGTTATAGCATTATAGCTGTAGTCATGGTTCTGGGAATGTGTCTTTAAATTTTGGACCACATTGGGACAAAATATAGGTTACTGTACCGCCACAGCTGTGAACGACTTGGAGACACTATCTAGTGTATGTCAATGTAGAGCAGGTGAGGTTTGCTGTTGTATCATATTGTGTTTGGCCATCAGTCATATTTCAGCACTTGCTTCACACAGTTGCTGCATTGTCAAAGAACACAGCTGTCATTAGACTGATGTCTTGCGTACAGAGGTGTTAAGAAGACCGAAGAAACTGAAACGGCTAAAACGTACGTCTCACTTCAAGCCTTATCATCAGTAAACTATCGGAAACATTAATAATGCTTTGTTGAACCTACAAGTATTTTGTTTGCACCGTAAAACCCAATGGACCTTTTGTATTCTTACTAGAGCTGTCAAGCGATTGATTTCTTTAATCGCATTAATCGTGCGATAATTTTTTTTAATCGTATGTTAATCACAGTTTTAACGCACATTTTGTTTGTTATATTTTTCAATTTGTAAGTGTTCATTTGCAGGTAGACGTCGTCGGCCCATTGCTGTTGGACGCTTGTCTACTCCTAGTACTGACGACTAATTACAGTCACTGATTAATGCAGATCACTGAACTTACTAACAATTGACAATGACGGAGTCTTTTGACTAAATATTCGTTTGTTTAACGTCGAGAAACATTCGATTTCGGAATGTTTATGTTCACTGTTGGCACTGCTGGTTTGCGTAATTTTTTCCTGCATTAAAATTTTTAATTCATTGCTTTCTTTAATCGCTAATTGTTACGTGACATTGCCCATATGACCTAATTACCCCTCACCATCGAGACAATCTGCGGTACAGTATTATCTTTCGTGCCATGTGTTTGTTCTTGTGCATGTTAACAATATTACAGTAAAACAGTGACAGTGATTGTCCGAGTGGGTGAGCAGTGATTCTGAGAATATAGCGTTAAATATTTGGGACAAACTGAGCCCAGATCCATCTGACTACAGACGTCAAAACTATTGCCAATGACACACACAACAGAAATCGCAGCGAAAAACCGGTAGTCCGGTACCAGAAAACCGGTACCGGTTTCTGGAACGCCTGATGTGCAGTTTGATACAAGATTTTTCTGGTACCAGTTTCTGGTAATGAATAGGACAATGCTCTGTTTTCGTGTCAGTTTATGGTAGGCCTACTGGTTTTCGTCGCCGGTTTCTGGTACGTGTGTCATTGGCAAATGAAAATGGTGTCGGTCAACAGTTCGGTTGTGATGGTCCTTTACAGCGATGGTGCAAAGTCGGCTACAAAGTCGGATGCAGCCAGCAGCCAGCCAAGGATGATGAAGGGAGTGATGCGTGTTGGGCTGCTGTGTAAGGGATTGCTGCTGCGTGGCAGCCTCAATCTTCATCTTATTGTGCTGTGTGCTGAGAAACCGACTCAGACGCTCGTCCGCAGCATTGCCGAGCTTCTGCCTGCACAGTTGGCTGTGAGTCTGTTACACGTCTATAACATGTACGGTACAGTGGGTGACTTTAGTTCCCGCTATCACCAAAGTTTTAAACTAAGGTTTTATACCAAAGATTCATCTGAACACTAAATCCGGTTTTAAACGAATGTTGAGATTAACTTTGGTTTAAAACTTAGTTTTAAACCCGTTTCAGACCGACTAGCTATCCATTATAACACAATCGCAGATGACACTTTTTGTTTAACGTTTTACATTTATATTATTATACAGTAATTATTAGTGTAAAACTACAACTTATGACCAAAAAATATTCGGCGAACGCGTTCGGCGATTAGCAAAAAAACGTTAGCTGCCATAGTCCCATAAACAAAAACGTTCCCCATTTGTCTAAGCGAAACATGAAATGGTTTTAGTTTAAATACAACGTTAAAGACCAGTGTATGAGCACAAGAACCTATCTAAATGTATTGCATAACATCGGTTTAAAATCAAATTGTTCAGATTAAGTTTGGTTTGAAACCATAGTTACTATTTAAGTTACTTCTTGACATTTGGTTTTAGTGGAAGGTTTTGGGTTTAAACAGAGTTTAAAACCGAGGTCGACAACAGTTTTCTGCTGACGAGCTCAAATGTTCTGCGAGATATACCGGACATCAACCGATGTAAATCTGGTGCATGAGCAGGCACAGTTTGAATTTAATACGGAACTGTACTGGCAACCAGTGTAACTGCACCAGCACCGGAGTGATGTGGTCATGAGACCGCAGACCGAAAACAAGTCGGACAGCTGCGTTCTGCACACACTGTAACGGCTCGATGGTTGACTGTGGCAGTGCATTTAGTACAGTGTTGCAGTTTGCAGTAGTCAATTCAGCTCAATACAAATGCCACAACCAGCTGGACCACGACATCTTTCATGGGTCGGACAGGGTCTGGAGTACGGGTTAGTGCCTGTTTTTGCACACAACGGTGCTGTTATGCCATTGTGCGCCGTTGCATGTTTTCTGTGCACCCTTAGTCAAGTTGCTGTGATGTACGTTACAGTTGCAACATTGTCAGGAAATGGTTGCATCTGCTGTCGTGAAACTTTTACAATAGATGACTGATGGCTCGGGATGGCACTGTCCACATGGCATCACCCTGCAGTGGGTCGTGGGGGCGAAGTTTCCAGGCAGCAGTTGTTGTCGTAATGTTTGCAGAGTGGTGCGGATCAGGAGCTGGAGTTGACCACTGATGGCTGCGACATATTTGTCTCTTGTAAGACAGAGCCGTTTGTGATCTGCGCCATTTCACTCACATCTTCAGCAGTAAAAGCAGACGGTGAGCTTTACATAGACTCCCATGTTCTGTTTCTTGTTGTTCTTTCTGTTTTTGGTTGAGTCTGTTATAGTGTTTGTTATCACAGTGGTTCCAGCTGTTATCATGAAACCTTTATAATAGTAAAAAGGTAAAGGTCTGGACCAGCAGCGCTTTATGTTGGTTGTTGTGGTGCAGTGGTAGAACATGTCTTTGACCGGCGAACTTTCCCTGTCCTGCGCTCGATTTACAGCCGATGGGTAACCAATTATGTGGGTAAACTGTCCACTGTAGGTAGCCAACTAGGCCAACTCAACCTTTCATCCTTTTGGGGTCAGTAGATGAGTAGTAAGCTGCAATTAGACGGACGTTGTCACTAGTCAGTGGTAGTGCCATCTGGTGAGCGCTTACAAGGTAAAGGCAGGATTGGTGTAATTTGCAGGTAAAACTGTGTGACCCGTGCCTGGGCACCTTAGAGGTTTCACAACTAGGTGCTATATATATATATATATATATATTTACTTTACCTTTATAATCTCAGAAGTGGCAGCTGATTGGAATGAGTCAAGGGTGCTACAGCACATTATGTGGCTATCCATTGCCCGCACTAATTGATAATTAGACCAACGGTGTGGCTAGCAGATGCCGTCGCCCCAAAAAGCCACACTAGGCCTTCACCCTGTAGCTCACAATAGCTGAGCTACTACTCATTTCCCATCCCACTGAGGGTAGGAGGCTGAGTTGGCCAGTGCACACAGTACGTTAGCAACTTGCTTAAGGTTGCTTACAGTGGACTGCATGCGAGTCGAACCCATAACGCAGTTTTGTTGCAGCAGCTTTGGGTCGTTAGTCATTATGGCATATAACATATGACAAAGCTCTTGCATGTTCATCAAACGAACGATCTGTGACCTTGACTGAAAATGTATTCCTCAAATTTGAGCTTTTAAGGCCAGTCAGGTTAGAGATCATTCGTTTGACCAATTTACATGATCTTGTAAATTTTCGGTACTTATAGAAAGGAAATGTTAACAAATACTATTAATCATAGATAGCTTTATTCTGGCCCATGACCTTTGATTTTGTGCAACCCTGAAAGGTAAGATCGATGTAATCTAAATTTAAAGCTGTGCACGGCATGCAGGGGCAGGTTTGCTGTGGCTGGCCGCACTGTGTTGAACCTACACTGTGTGTCAAAAAATGAGTCAACTTTGGTAAGCTGTAGGTTCGACAAGCATGGACTGATTTTGATAATTTTGGGTAAACGACATCAGCATACATTCAGCAATTATATGCATACTTTACTTTCCTTGTCCCTTCACTTTTACTGAATCTATTTGCGTTTTAGTAGCGGCAAGAGAACTGACGCAACGTCAACCACTTGAAGCAGTGTCTCATTGAACATGGGGAAGCATTATCACAAAATGTCCTCAGTGAAGCTGTTGGTCAATTGAAAAAGTGGTTACGTGCATGGGTGATGGTGAAAGGACGTCACTTTGAACATCTGCTAAATTAAACGCCGCTTTTTTCGAGAAAAACGTGTTATATTTTGCATCCTTTCCATCACAGCTCTGTAAAAGCAAATTAAGTAAGCAGAAGTGAAGAGACAAGGAAAGTTGCATATGCATATAATTTTTAAATGTGTGTTGATGCTGTTCATTCAGAATTACCAAAATCAGTACATTCTTGTTGAAACTACAGCTTGCCAAAGTTGGCTTGTTTTTTTGAGACACAGTGTAGTTATCACAGATGTCAGTTCAAGCTATTTATCTGACATACTAAGTCGTGAAAGATGACTATTGCAGGCATTGAAGATGCGACTGCAACACCAGATCCAAAAGATATGCTGGACAGAGACAAATGTGTTCAACTGCTTGCTGAGCTCAGACATGCAAAGTGGTTTCAGGTAGTATGCTGTGACTATTCATCTCCTCGCTATACAGTAGTAACTAGACTGTGCATCCGACCTTGACCAGAACTGCCTCCATCTGCCACGCTGGCCGCGCAGACGCTTAGTAAGAGTAATAATATTCAGTTGATGCTAGTTTGCTTACCTTCAAGTGCTTTTTTAGAAATGCCTCTGTCTCTCTCGAGTGGCTTTGATCAGGCTGCCGACAAGCAGGCCGGCGAAGTCCATTGTAAGAAAAGGGTTGGTTGTATGTCAGGAAGGGTATCCTCCTTGTAAGAAGTACCATACACAATCTTGAAAGGTTACTTTAGACACGAGAACCTTCCATAACCACCAGCTAACCCTGGTAAACCTTGAGAACGGCTGTTAAGTGGTTGTAAGTGTGTAATGCTAGTTTGTTTAATGTACTGACCAGGCTAAAGTGACACCGATGTCAACCTACCTTGTCGTGATCCGACTGTTGATGGACTACTGTTGCCGAGAACCAGCTTGGTCACCAGTCAGCCAATGGGTATGTTCCAGCACACGTGTAGCGGCAGATATTTGCTGCTGATGTTAAAGCCACGTATTGTTATCAGCTGTGTCTTGCGGTATTTATAGAAAGTGATGTCTTAAACCACTTGAGCTGTATCTGTAATATATCACATGTCATGTAGGTTTGCTTAGATCTCACTGAGTTGCTAAAGATCTTCTGTTTTAAATAGCTGTTCTGGAAAGGTGCAGTATTGCAGGAGAGTAATTGTCGACAAGCGCTAAGCATAAGATCACAGATGAACTTTCCATTCAGCTGATTGACTGCTCCAGTGCCGTTCAGCAGCCAGTCATGTTATATCTGACAAATAGGTGACATGTGTCTTATAGCCTTCATGTTGCAGTTACGTATTGCATTACATTAGAGTTCTGTAACGTGGACTAAGTAAAAAAAACTTCAAGAAACCACCATGGCATCAAACTATCTTATCATATCATAAACATATTTGTAAAGCGCTATAGGCAGAGCTACAGAGGCGCTACAAAATAATGCCCAGGTAAGAGTGCTGAAACAGGTGTGTTTTGTGTTTCTGTCAGAATATTGGTAAGGACGGCGATCAGCTGGATGAGTTTGGCTTTCCTGTGGCCAGTTAAAGTGATCATTAGTGCGTTACGTCGAACAATAAAATGTGACGTGAGGTGCACGTTGGAAGCAGGTGTAGTGACTGATTGATCAAACGGCTTATCATCATGCACAGTGGCAGTCGACTAGTGACTAGTTTGTGAGCCTCAAAACAAGCACTGTTCCTTTTGTAAATCCAGTCGAGGGCAGTGGACTCGCCTAGGTGATCCAGTTTCAGTTTTCGTCTAGTCCTGTCTTTCTGGTATTGTGAATGACATCTGCTCAAAATTGCTTCAATCTTTCTTTCTTCTTTCTTTCTCCTATGGGGCGGCACACACTCCCTTTACATGCTAGCGTTGAGGTTTGCCCCAGAGAGTGGCCCAGTGTGCAACCCCAGGAATGGGAGTGCGACACCATCAGACTAGCCTAATGGTGATTTGCAACCAGTTGGCATCAAAAGTCGATGGAGGCATAACTGGAAGTCGGCTCAGGTGGTCAATTCTCACCTAGTGTGTGACCACACAATCCGGCAACCAGGTTTCGACCTCCCTCGGCAACAGTGGT
>Ga0209339_1000571_pt1 | contig 13772 bp, 12 predicted proteins | sample OlaalgELextract3_FD_187376 | JGI IMG/M metagenome (GOLD analysis project Ga0209339, IMG submission 187376) | Olavius algarvensis symbiont microbial communities from Tuscany, Italy - Type A ELBA extract 3 (SPAdes) (version 2) | ecosystem: Host-associated > Annelida > Digestive system >... | reverse complement strand
CCAGTCACCATGCTCCTTCAATAAAATCCTAATGTTAATCGTGGTACATACGTACCCGCGTGTGTGCTCGCGACGATGTGGCACACGATGTCGTGGCAACCGCGGCCTTGCGTCATGTCGCGGCAAAGCCGCGTATAATCTAGTATTCTGTAATTCTACAAGAAAGCTGCCGAACTGACTGCTAAGGTGATTTGTTACATCGGGTTTTCACTTTATAATTGTCTGGAAAAGACTGTTTGGAGGGTCTGGAAAACTCAGGGAATTTTATTTGGCCAAATTTGTAACCACCCTGTAAACGTAATTAGTGATGCTACATCATTGAACCAGAAACAGAAAATAAAGTGGTCAGTTGTTTCTCATTGTGCTCCTAAACATATTCATTAGAATGCTGTATAAATCAGTAGTAAGTACACTTTTATGTTAATAGTTTTCAGTGTCTCCTTGTTTACTGTAAAGTCAACCATTGCAGTATTTTAGGAACAATCATAATTTTGTAGTCCCTAACAGTGTCATAGTAGCTGGTAGTTTACTTGAGAGAGCATTGACTGTTGATTGATGGATGTCAGGTGGAGATCGTGAAAGAACTTGATGGACATGTTCAGAAGTGTATCAAGGATCAGAATGGCAACCATGTGGTACAGAAGTGTATTGAATGTGTTGACCCTGTGCACGTCAATTTCATCATTGATGCATTCAAGGGCCAGGTGTGTATTCTAACTGTGTGCTTCATCATGCTGTATTGCTGTACAGTGTGATGTTGTGATTTGGTCATTGTTGTGTGAGTGTTGTTAGAAGGCACTTAACAGGGCATTGTACTCAATAGATGTGGGTTTTGGTCACATACAGATGGGCAAAGTTCATATGTTAGATACATCACAAATTATACTTTGCTTAGGGCCGGTTGCACCAACGTCACTTAACTTTAAGTAGAGATTAACTCCGGCGCTAATCTCTACTTAGCGAAAATTTTGTTGCACCAACGACAATTTGTCGTTAATGGTTACTTAAATCCTCACTTAAGTTAAGCAGCCAATATCGGCCACTTAAAAGTTAAGTAGCGATTTTTCTAAATGGATTCTCGTAAAAAAAATTACAACATTCTGACAAGAAACCACGTACCATTCGACCGAGGAAAGATTTGTTCGACTATTTTGATGACGAAAAGTTCAAGAAGCGGTTTCGTCTGACGAAGAGTACCGTAACGAAGCTGTTGGAACATGTTGGCATACCCGCGGACTGCGCAGAGCCTCAAAGCTTCATATTTGTATCGATATTTGTATATTTTACACTACTATTACATCAGCGTGCCGGGGTCTGTTCGTTTCTAACGACGTCACCAACTATAGGTCAAAGCCATGCAAGCCTATAGGCTATGGCTGCCGTGCACTGTAGCCTACGCAGTACGCACGCACTAAAAGTAGGGATGGGCGCGGTTAATCGGTTAAACGAAAAATTTTCGGTTAACGCGTTAGAAAATGAATAGAATATTAATTACAATCAATTTACTCATTTATCCTACTGTCTAGTGTTTGTAGCAAAAGCATCGTTTATTTCATTCAACCAAAGCAAGAGAATAGATTAATAAATAAGAACGTCGCGTGTCCAGTGCATGGTCCAGTTTTTGTTTACATCTGAGCAGCCAATAGGAATCGTCGTTACATTGAAGTTTTGCTTAAATCTTCACTTAACTAATCAACAATTAACTTGCATTGGTGCAACGAACGAGAGATAAGTGATGACTTAATCTCCGCTTAAAGTTAATCAGAGATTAACTAATTGGCGATTTAAGTAGCGTTGGTGCAACCGGCCCTTAATGTAGAAACTTCTTACTTTACACAACTGAAAATATGTTGCCAAATGACAACGTTTCGATGTCCGTTCGGACATCTTGATCACGTCTTGATTGTTTACAGCTTGATGGAACAAGTGATGGGGTCACATGCTCCATCGAGCTGTAAACAATCAAGATGTCCAACGGACATCGAAACATTGTCATTAGGTAACATATTTTCAGTTGTGTAAAGTACATTATTGATTGTACCAACTGAATGAATATCTTCAATACTATACTTAGCTTAATTTGCTTCGCCATTGTTGCTGCAACACTGTTGGTTGGGAGACAGGAAGGGCATCTGGTTTGTAAAGGTGTTCCACTCCAACATTCCCGAAAGGTTTCATTGGAAACATGTGGTGACCCATCCTACGTGCTGTAAATTAGCCAGTTAAACAGAAACAGGGAGATAGCTATGAGTTTTTGAATTAATCGTTTGTTGCACGTTAGTTATGCTCAGTTGCTTGTGCCCTATAGGGGGTGAGCATTAAACACTGCAGTTTGTTTCTCCATCATATATGGCTTGATGATGTTTTCTCTCGATTATGTTGCCAGCCTAGTTTTCTTGTTTAAACAATGTATCGTACTTTACTACAACTAAGTTGTTTGACTGCGGCTCATATACAACATAGATGTAAGTCAAACAATTGCAGCTGGCTCCAAAATTGCACTAAAACATCATAGTGGCATCGACAAGGTAAGTTCGTATTGTTATGTCTGACTGTCTGTTGATTGAGTGATAACATTGCAGCTTGATTCTGCATATTTTGCAGTAATGTGCATGTGCATCGGCTTGCAGGTGTTCAACCTGTCAACACATCCATATGGTTGCCGGATCATTCAGCGAATCCTGGAGCACTGTTTACCGGAGCAGACATCTGGTTTACTGGAGGAGATGCACGAGCATACGGAACGACTGCTTCATGACCAATATGGCAACTATGTAGTACAGCACATACTGGAGCATGGCAGGGCAGAGGACCGTAGTCGCATTGTCACTCAGGTCCGTGGCAAAGTTCTCCCACTGAGTCAGCACAAGTTTGCAAGGTAAATCTACTGTTGCTATTAGCTTGTTCTGCTTACTTTGTTGCATTATTTGATGACTTTGATATAGTTATTAAAGCTGAAAGTATTGAAGTCACATAGCAGTGTGTTTCTTTGCAGTTGTCAAATAAAGTTTTTTTTGTTACGTGGTAAATGTTGAATATATGACAGTTATTGTAATGTGACCAGATGAAAATTTGTGACATTTGCATGGTGTAAAATTTGACATTATCGTTATCATCATTTCTGGTTTGCGTAGCACCACTCATAGCCAGCAGCCTCCAGAGTGGCCGGCTCTGAGCCATGTTGACTCCAGTCAGTGTAAGTTCGTAGGACTTTAGGTCATCTAGGACTGTTTTCATCCAAGTAATCCAAGGATAAGCAGGTGGTCGCTTCCATTTTTCAGGTGGGGATGCAGTATAGATGTTCTTTGCATCAGCATTGTCATAAAGTCATGTGGTTTGGCCAAACAGACAGGGACACAGTGCTTGTATCGTCAAAGTGAGGAGAGGTTGTTGAGATAACTACCACACTTCAGCATTTGAACTGAATTGATGCCAAGTGACGGCAAATTAGGAAATTGTCAGTCATCGACAGTTGCATAATGTTATACAGTAGTGTCACTAAACAGTTTAGTTGTAGAAATGTTAACCCTTTAGACTGCACAGGCAATTACAGTGCCACATCAAATAATACGAAGTTGGTACACTGGCCGTTGATGGGTGGGCTGTTATATTTGGTACAGTGAGGAGGAGCCTGGGCAGGCTGCGGCCCCGCCCAGTCCCTTCCTCACTGTACCAAATGTAACAGCCCACCCATCAATGGCCAGTGTACCAATCACTGTATTGCTATATGATGGTTCGTTATTCGGAGGTTTTATCTCTTAACACATAGGCCTAAGTTATTGCAAACTGCTTTTATCAGGTATAATGTTAAATGTGGTTGCTGGCTGAAATATTTGCATGCCATTTTGTTGGCTTTGTAAGCATGAACATTGAACAGTGTTGATGAGCTGCAGTGTGTCGGTGTACAGCAATGTGATTGAGAAATGCATTTCACATGCACCTCGCTCAGAACGTGCATTGCTCATTGAAGAAGTGTGTAATGATAGTAGCGGGTAAGTTACACAATCGTCCATGCTGTCACTTCATTAGGAATGTTTGGTTGGATTTTGTAAATGTTCACACATATCCAGGAACATTTATTGAAAAAATCTTGATCACTACAGTTAGTTATTTTGTTGGGTGCATAGGAAAATATGTATTTTTGGCACGAGGAGTGCTCTGATTGCTATTGATGTGTCTCCGTGATTGGTCGTTGGTTGTAAAGTGGAATTGTGGGATGAGGGCTGGATGGATCTATGCCACTAGGCTGCTAATGTATTTTGCTTTATCTGAAATAAACAGTTCTAACAAAATTTGACTTACTCATGTCAAAAGTGACGTTAAAACCTACCTGGATTTTAGAACAGTACTGCACTTTGTCTCAGTTGCCATTATCCTTTTTAAAAATACTAGGTCAGTTATGGTGTCATTCAGAACTCTGGTCATTAAGTTACACCTCCATTAGCAGTGACATGTTATACAAGTTTGAAGTGGGGACATGCATTATTTTCTTGAAGTTTGTGTGCACTGTGTTGCATTGTAAGTAAAGTAAACTGTGGATTTGTATAGCGCATCAATGCGAACATGCCTCTAATGTTTTACTGCTTCCTGTACTTTGGCGCCGATCTCCGTTAAACTAGTCCATTCAGCCAGACGTCAGTGAATGCTGCGAGACCACGGATACGGGGTAGTGTATCGCGCGATGTGTCTGTTTACTTTGCCAGTTTTTGCTGGGTACTCAAATCTGCCTACCAACAGAAGGAAGGCTCAGACTGAGTTGACCTCAGTAATGTACCATTATGCCTGGTTCTGTGCCTAGGTGGTTTACCCATCCAAAGGTGGTCACCCGTCTAGGCACTAACCGGGCCTGGTGTAGAGTAACTACGATGATCGAGACCAATGTGTTACTGCTAAGCCAAACCAGCAACCATTGCATTGCTTATGTTTCTGTATATTTATGCTTTGTACCAGCTGTTAGATGGTGCAGTCATGTTATGTGCCTTGTTTGTAGGCCTCAGTCTGCATTGTACACGATGATGAAAGACCAGTTTGCCAACTACGTCGTACAGCGTATGATTGACGTTGCCGATCCACCACAGCGCAAACTGCTCATCAACAAGATCCGTCCACACGTCGCTGTGCTGCGTAAGTACACGTACGGCAAACATATTCTTGCCAAGCTGGAGAAGTACTACATGAAGAACAATGCTGATCTTCCGCCTATTGGCGTCGCTACCAATGGCACTCTGTAGTTGTCCTGTGTTCATGGCATCATCACCTGTCGTATCTTCTGCTGTATCTCCATGCATTGTGTCCACACATAACATTTTCTGTGTATGGTCGTGAGGAATTGTTATTGCCTTTTTTATATTTAACATTTTAATGTTACTGATTATAATAATGAGGTATTTATAGGTAAGCGAATGGTTTTAGACATTTAATCATTTCATTTTTTCATTGCGTTAGTTAACATAGTTGTTTGATAAGTGTCTGTCAAGATTTTATTATACTGATCATTTGAATTGATTTCATTTTTGCTGTGGATTTTTGTTAATATAAATGTGTTCTTAAACAATGAACTGTGGTTTTGAATGTAGGTTTCCTTAGTGTATGTCTGTGCTTTACAGATGAGGTATGTAGTTGCTGTATGTAAGTGAATTCTGCCATTTATACTATAGTGTATACTGTATATAAACTGTATTTCTACCTTATGAAATTCTTTGTGCAAAGAATAGATGTGAATGCCGAATCTGCCTACCAATATACATTATTATGTAACTAATGTACAGTTATTTGCACAGTTTTGCATAGATACCTGTAAAAATGAACTGACAGTTGTACAAAATGTGCGGAACTCGTTCAAAAATGGCTACTGTACAGACCTGTACATTTGTACATTTGAAACGTCTAACTGCTGTTTTACTGTATTGTCAACGTTCTGGCTTGTATCTATGGCCTTTCCACAGTACTTAACCAGTGAAGCGGTGATGAGTGATTGGACATTGAAGGAAGTGACGTGATTTGTTAATGTTCTTAGTGCTACAGTTGTCGTTGTGGTTATGAGTAGACAGTGCTTTGTTGGTGGCTGTGCTTGCTGGCTGCGTAGTGGTATTGAAAAGACGCTGGCATTTGGCATTACTAGTTAGTGTCATTTGTCATAATGGGTGTGCTGTTGTTGTGTAGTATGGTAGTGTTTGGTGCTGATGTTGTCATCGTTGTCCTCTGCATGCTCAGCACCCAGTGTATTTCTGTGACGTATTTCTATATATCGCAGTTGTTAGTGGTCAGATTATTCTCTGATGTAGTGTTTTCTTCACATGTTGCTGTTGTATTTCGTAGTTTTAGCGGTGTGCATGTGTGTCCGTGTATGCTTGTGGTGTTGTGTGTAAGTAGCCACTTAGTATACTTGCTGTTTGCTTGCATTTCATATCCATACAGATTTTCGCCGTAGTCATGTCTGCGAGGAGGGGACCGGTTGGGCCTCAGCCCGCCCACGCACCTCGTCGCTGTACCAAATGTAACAGCTCACCCATCAACGGCCAGTGTACCAACTTCATATTATCTCATGTGGCACTATAATTGCCTCTGGACTCTAAAGGGTTAACTGTGTCTTCAACATTACTCCAGAACCATAAATGACTTGATCATTTTCCGCATTTGTCTCTTGCTCGATATCATACAGTTACAGTGTGTCCACATACATCACATGTATCCAAATATCTTATCTTTGCTAACTTAACACTTTGGTTTTCATGCTGCATGCTAGCAATATTTGCCAGATTTATATTATGAACGTAATGTAAATATTTTGCACTATAACTGATGTCATTATAATCACAATTTGATGTATTGTGTTGTATTAGCTCTTGCATACTTTAGCGAGCTTTTCTCTTTTAAATGGACAAAATGAACGTGCTTCATTTTCTGCATATCCTGCGTGTCATTTTAACATTTTAGTGTTTTCGTCTGTGTAACTTCCTGCTTTGCTTTGCATGTAACATATGTGTCATACACCTTGCAGTGATATTAGCAATTAACCGGAGACATTAGTGGCATCAACTGAACATATTTTATGGTTTGAATGTTTTATTTTGATGCCAATAAGTGTAGCACCAAATCATTTTCTATAGTCTGTAGCAAAAAAATAAAGCTGGTTTTGCCAATATTTGTGCTTATTTGTGGGAGGTTAGGTTGTTTTTTTTCACTCTGTCATTGGCATGCTAATTGGCAGCTTATCATGTGGGAGTTGACTGGTGTACATGTGGTTGTCGGTTATTCTAGTAACTTTTGTGCTTCTGTGTATTCATTGTGTGCTGTATAGTTTACAGTTGTTTAGAATTGTATTGTAAATTTTAACATGCTCTTTTTTAACACATAAAATTCAGGTATTTTGGAAGTCCTGGTATGGCTTCACTGTACAAACTGTAAACAGACAATTGTAAATTATTGTGTCAATAGCGTGTCAGTATTTTGAGCATCAGTGCCGTCAAGTTGCCACTACTGTTGTCTTGACATGTTACAGTTTATTAGTTGGTACTGTTAGTAAACCGTTTTGAGTTCAGTGTCACAACTGAAGGAGTTTATATACTTTCTGGTTGTTTGTGTTGCTCTGCGGCATTGTTTAATGGATTTTTGTACTACCGTTTTTGTTGTAATTGGATTGAATTAGAACAATGTAGAAACTAGTTTTATCTGCTTGGAATCGGTTTTGTGCAGTTGTGACATTTGAGTTGAATGCCTTGCTGTATTATTTGCATACAAAATGCATGCAGTAGTGCAAGTCGATAAAATTGGACTGTTTCAAGCGTCACGCAAACCCGCTGTCGTTACCTGCAATAGTTTTTGTCATTGTAACAATACATGCTTTTCTTGTGAATCTGGGAAAGTCTCTGTTTGAGATAGGCAGCTTGTACAGTATTGATGGTTGTCTTGCATGATCTAAATAGTTATGTAACTTGCTGTAGTGTAGCAGTGCACTGTAATCATGTTTGTGGCTTAGTTAGCACTAACTGAACCGTGTGTACATTTATGGTTTAGCACAAAGTATTTTACTATAGTATTTTGCATAATTTGTATAGTTGCATAAGTGAGTGGTATATAATAAACAGATACTGTAGCTATACAAGGACTTGGCTAGACGCATTTTCCCATTTTCCATTCTTGGCTCTCACATTTTAATCAATGCCACTAAACATTATATCTTTAACTTCTTAAATAAAATAACAATCTTTAACAAACTAATTTCTGCAGGGCACGATATAGCCTTTTTGTGCCGAAAGTGCCGTTAAACTTTAACTAACCTTTCCTGTTTTTCGAATCCTTATTATGTGACCTTTTTTCTTGCTCAGCTATGCTAGAACGCAACTTGGCATCACCTAACGTGTCCGTTTTCCCATATCACATGCTGGTAATGCATCAAAACTAATGATCATAGGATTGTTAGTAAGTACGGAAGTAAGATATTTATATCCGGCGCCTAAAAACAAGTCACTAGGCGCTGCAGCCATAGTCCTTGACAAACAAAAACGTTTTCAACTGTCTTCTGAATTGGCAGAAACTGTCAGATGAAGCTGGCAGCTTGTTCCAAAGCCGCTGTCCGGCGACATCAAATGACCTGTCGCCCACACGAGTACTGGACCACGTTATGACGCATGTGATGGCGCCAGATGAGCGGCGACGGCATTTTGTGCGCATTTCACCATCGGGTAGCCCAGGGGCTCTAGTTTTTTGAGACTAACTTTCATGCCTTAGGTCACAGGAACTCCTATCATTAATCGTAACACTGGAGAGCCCCGTCTGGAAAAACACCACGTAAGCAAGCGTCCGTGCTTACAGCATACACGCAGATAACAACAGTGTGCTACTTTTAGCGATGATGAATGAGTGTGCGCTGCTATTGGTTGGAGACCATCATCATCGTCAAATCGCGTAGACTGCTGAGATCTGCTGCAAACGACAACCTGGAATGATCACGACCGCGAGTCCTTTTGGCTCGGATGCTAAATTATTATTATTAAAGTCGTACACGAAAGTACACATGTAAAAAACATAAAAATCACAAAATACAGAAGAGGAAAATGTATAAAAACTAACGCCATAATAATATGTGTATAAATTGTGTACCGTCGCCGAGTTGTTGTATCCATGGATTCCGTGGTCGACTGGGACCTCGCCAGTTGTGCCAGATCATGTCGCGACTGCCAATTTTAATGCGCAGTGTGCTGGTGTGAGATGGTCTAGTCGGACTACGTGACCGAATTAAGTCGCGCGTTCTGAGCAGTACTCCGCGATTCGACGTGTAGTGACGAGTCTTTCAGACGTTCATTGAAATTTAAACATTCTTGTTCGCTAAGTACTAGTGTGTCCAGCGCATTAGAGGTTTTTCTACGACGATGCGCTATATAAATCGACATTATCTATCTATCTACTCGGCAGGTTTGTGGTAGCTAGTCCTGATGCAGTCGTGCTAGTGTATACCAAGAATATCACGCTGACGACTTACGTGAAGAGACCAGCTGCCACTTAAGTGGTGTTTTGTCAGTATTGTCGTTGCGAAACTAGGCCTACTATACGCTTCATCTGCCTGATGGCCGCTTTGTGTCGGCAACATATCGTCAACGAGTGGAAGCGTTCTTCCGGCGTGGACTGCATGTATCCGTCAAGGAAGACCGCTGACGAAATAACTGACAGTGCAGATGAGAAATTTTTTGATTGTGTTTTGCGTAACGTGGATCATGTTCTTCACGAACTGTTATCAAAGCGCGTTGACATCGCCTATAACCTGGGAACACGTTGTCATGACAGAACGATCCCGGAGAAAAAGGGATATTTAGTTGAACAGAATTTCATTACTGCGCTACTTTACGAAAAGCGAGGAGAGGCTTAGGCGGGCTGCGGTCCCGCCCAGTCCCCTCTCGCTGTACCAAAATGTAACAACCCACCTATCAACGGCCAGTGTGCCAATCACTGTATTGTGGTCCGTTCATGGAATTATCATTAGACGATATCTGCAAATTCTGCATGGGTCCGTTGCTTTGCGGCTTTAATGACATTAATGTGGCGATTAAAGCAGTGGCGTGATTTGTCAGAATCAGAACAAGACGCTGAGCTGGGATAACGGTCTTAACCCCCGGCTGCCCAGAGCTTTCGGGGACATTTTATTGCCCAGTCAGGAAACACGTAAAAACGTATGGTATATTACCAGTATATTTCCGAAGCCGACCCCCCAGACCAATATTTTCGGTCTCCAGTGAGGGAGTCGTCCAGTACCGCGGTGCCAGAGTACTGGAACAAGGGGGGCCATATGGGCAGTTCGGGGGGGGGCACATGGCGAGCGCGAGCCTATAACGGGGGTCTGGGGGCAGAGCCCCTAGCGGGGTCCAGGGGCAGAGCCCCGTTCAGGGGGCGAAGCTGAAAGCTTTTTAGCTCTCGGACGTGCAACGGACAGACCAAATTTGTACCCTTTATAGTATTTTCAGCAATCCATTACAACTTTATGGATCCTGGTTGGGGGAGGCAGAATTTCCCACGGGGGGCAAGCTCTCCTGCCTCCCCCCGCTGGCGCCGGCGCTGGAGTTGTCCTCAACCAGTAGGGGGGTCAAACCCCCCAACTCCCCAGGCAAATCGAACACTGGTTTTAACGTTTTTATTGACAAAAGAATATAGAAAATATGGGGGGTGTCAAATTGCACATTTTATCGAAGCAAATAAACGTTTTTACTTTAGCCTGCAGCCACAGCCATGAGTTCATTATCGCTCATGTTATGGTTCTTATGGAAAACTGTTCACTGTTGTTGAAACAAGACTAACGGCGTACGGCTAGTATTTCAAGTAATTGACGCTAGATGCATAGCCACTTCCGGTACATAAATGTAAGATCATACGTTAATCATGGTCATTTAATTGGTCATTTCAACTCATTTGTATATTGTGCAACATTTTAACAGTCAAGGGCAATTTTCTCTGACAGCGTTAGCAGATGTCAATCGGCAAGTGATAATCATCATCATCATCATCAATTTATTGGCTCAAAAACAGGACAGAGTAACACGTGCAACAAAACAAAGCGAGCAGGACAGCAAGGACACTGATGCCACTAATAGCTGCCCTAGAAATGTACAAATAAAAACTATTATGTAATACACTTCAAAAATAAAGATAAGTCTGTAGATACAAGTGAACGTTTGAAAGCATTCAGCGTAGAGAAATTCACACTTGATCGTAGAAAGTTCCATACACTGACAATTCTCTCTGCAAAATACCTACTGCGAGTACTGTTAACACAGCTTAACTGATAAACTACTCCGCTGAGCGGAGTAGTTTATCAGTTAAGAGTCCGCTGACACGCTGTGTTTTGGAAAATAGCTCAAACATCGCCCGTTATTCATTATTTCGCCTCGAACGCACACAGTGCAATTGCATCATCGCGTCGTTAGATGTGTCCATTGACTGACAGCAGTAGGCTACTGCGGCGTACACTCTCGCACAGGGCAGCATGAAGGCTCAGTGGGATTGCCTAATGCTGACAAACTGCCGACAACCACGCACTAAGAAATTCTATTCATCGAGTTAAGTCGCATGTACTTCGCGGCAAAAGGCGCGTTCTTCCCTTTAAATATTCACTTGCCGCGGGCTCTGGTATCTAGGCTAGTACGCACAACGCAGTCGAGCTGGAGTCCCGAAGTGTGGGCTCGTGGCGGCTTAGCGATAGTTGTACTACCGCGCGGCATCCTGCGCCGAGTGACCTTCGCAGATTATGCTATAATGGCGGCGGCCGGCCGCGGTGAGGCGTTTTTGTCGAGCTGAGCTATGGTATAGCGCGACTTAGCAATAGCCGGCGTGTCCGTCCGTCACATGATGATGCTAGTATTGACTGAAAACTAATTACCGTACCATCATGCAGTTTTCTCTATCGGATAGCAAAGGGATCCTGGTTTTTGGTATCAACTTTCATACCCAGTGCGAGGGCTTTAAACGTGACTGGAGTGAGTAAAACGGCGAAAACGCATAGGCTTATTATCGACCAATAAATCGTTGTATCTCGGAAACGACATAAGATAGGTATATACACTGTGTCTAAAAACCGGACCCCTACGACTAATATGACATATTCACCAATTCACAACATTTACTAATTATTTTTGGAACAGATAGACATTATTCAGTTCTCAGTTGACATGTTAAAAGTTGACTACGTTAAAAGTTTTCAAAAATTATACTCTAAGCCAACTCTAATTAAGAGTACAGTTAAATCAGAAAGTAGGCCTACGTAGCATGCTAGAGCCAAGCTGTATCACGAAGCGACATGATGTACCGGCATGCAATCTAGAGGACACGTTTTATAGCGCCCGTCAGTCCACCGCACAGCAACATCGAGATGGATATACTGCCTTGCTGTCCTGCTATCGGTCGGTAAGTCGTCGGAGATCTGTGGGTGGGAAGCCACCACTGTTTCACTAACGATGCCTGACATCGCTTGCACGCAACATAACGGTGACGCTCGGCGCACTGCCTTTCCCTTCCCTTCCTTTCCTCACGCACTCTGCTATGCCGAGCGGCGTCAGCCTGTCCACGCCATTCTGCCGAACTGCCTCTTCTTCATGCTCGTTTCCATAACAGTACCCACTATCCAGCATATCGCACGCCATTTATGCGCTTATATACACTGTGTTCAGGGAAAAAAACATCCACTTTTGTTTTCTTGCAAGAAAAAGTAACCAATTTGAATAAAATTTCAGACAAAGTAGCTAATTAAATGCTGATTCTAACATCATAAAATAATTTGTATTATTCTTAAGTATTCTTTGCTATCAGCGATGTAAACCGGACATCATTAAAAGTGTCGTTACAGCAATGAGATTTACCACTGACGATAAACATCTCATTAAATGGGCGTGAGTGAAAAAAAATCACGTAGAAAAACGATTGCTCAAGATGTTTTTGACAGAAGATGAAGTCTTAATAGGGAAAAGACACTGATCAAAATATCAGTGCGAGATCTTTAACTTTGTTGATCTTTGCAGTGGAGTGGGCTTTGTGGTCGACCACAACCCAAACACGCGAGTCAGGATTGCCAATGCTGTCACTTTCTCCGTTAAATGTTTTAACCCATTAAAACTCTATCCTTTACCAGGAAACATATTCAGAAAGTGGTTTGCTTCATGCTTTTTATTTATTCACGAGCATATCTCCAACGGTAAATCTTATGCTGTAACGACACTTTTACTGACGTCCGGTTTACATCGCTGAGCCTGACAGCAAAAAAATATTTAAAAAGAATACAGATTATTTTTATGCTTTTAGAATCAGCATTTCATTAGCTATTTTATCTGAAATTTTCATTCAAATATGGTTACTTTTTCTAAGAGTTATTCAAAAAAACAAAATAGGATGTTTTTTCTCAACACAGTGTAGATCGATGCATCTTACTTGGGTAATTCATGACGTTTTGTAGTAGTGACAGCTCCAAGGCAACAGGGTCCTACATAGTACAGAGTTCCTCCAAAAAATCGGCCCATTAGTTTTCCCACTTCCTCAGAGAGATATATACAACGTGTCCGGAAAAGTCATGTCCAAAGTACTGCCAGTCCCTTTTTTTCCCACACACGGTTTTCTTGCGAAAACGGCATTTTTCAATGACGGCACAATTACGTCATCATTACGTAGTGTGTGATAAATACGGCCGGCAGGCTTAAATGCTGCCGTAAGCGGTGCGAGTTTTAAAATACACTATTTAAGTCATATAACTTACCGAATAAAAAGAATTAAGATCTCTTTTTGTATCCTAAGTACTA
>Ga0209339_1000570_pt1 | contig 13777 bp, 12 predicted proteins | sample OlaalgELextract3_FD_187376 | JGI IMG/M metagenome (GOLD analysis project Ga0209339, IMG submission 187376) | Olavius algarvensis symbiont microbial communities from Tuscany, Italy - Type A ELBA extract 3 (SPAdes) (version 2) | ecosystem: Host-associated > Annelida > Digestive system >... | reverse complement strand
ACACCAGTCGTCATGTGTGAACGGTAACGACGATCGGTATGACGACCGGTTTGCCAACCGGTCGTCATACCGATCGTCATGTGTGAACGCCGTTTAAGACAGTGTAGTCCTTCAGAAACTTTTGAACAAGATCTGAGTCAAGATTAAAGCCGTTGATAGGTTACAGACTTGACATTGAATCAGAAAAGATTACGAAATTCTTTTCTTTTGAGCGCCGGACCGCATCTATCGCGAGCAGAAGGGCATATAATTCAGCTCTAAAGATGCTTGCTGCATCAGGTATAATCGAACACACTTAGTGACTACTATGTAAAAACAAATGCTGGTAGGATCACACAGTTTCCGTAACTGGCTAGACCAGGGATATCTGTTCTTTGAGACTGTGACGTTTTTAGACAGTCCTATGTGTGATGAGTTTAATTCTTACAAACTTATATGAGTACAACTCCAAAATTCCAAAAGAAATTTATATTTCAGGTAAAACATCAAAAAGAGGATAATTATTGCTAAACTACTGTTCACAGATTCGCGCAAATTCTCCAGCAGTAACGGGCCACGCCCATAGCTGGATATTCCACCGAAGTACCATTTGACAGATCATATACAGTCTGCCATTGTAAGTTCTATGCATAAGTATATGCAGGGTTTGCGCGTCTACCCGTACCCGCGGGTATACATGTACCCGACCCGTACCCGTGGGTCGGGTCGGGTACGGGTCGGCGTTTAGTATTGGTCTATACCTACATTCACTTCTACGCAGCCAGCCCCACATATAGGGTACAGTTTGTCCACGTTTATTTGGACCTTACTATCGTGCATGCATGTTTATGTTCTGTGTGGTGTGTGTTTTATTTTAATCGCTGCCGAAAGGTGAATAAAGTTGTATACTGTTAGCGGCAAAAAGATAGCCCCGGCTTCGAGGATTTCAGCGATGTGTGTATAGGCCCTATGTATAGATGTGTATATTAGCGTGTATCACCTCCAGTTGGCCACATGTGAGATGTGATGTTGGTCTGGAGGAAGGGAATATAGAGAAAACTGTCTCTGTCTTGCAGTATTGTGTACTATTATAATGGTGCACAAAGATACGAGCAGTTCTTACAGGTCGGTCAACTGCATCGGGCTTTAATCTTGATTAGTTTAGCTCTCTTCCGAGCACGTACCTTTGTGTCTTCGGTCTTCATGGTGCTATATATGTATTATTATTTTTTTGCTTACATCTTTATCTTTACTTTTTAGTGAGCTGAACCTGGTGAGATTGGTCCTTGACCTGGTTGACTAACCATCATCCTTCAGTGCTATGGCACTGTTGGTTGGGTCATCTGACTCGTAAAATCGTCCCCGAAATGACCTATAATGTGTCGAGTGAGACGTTAAATACTATACCATACCATACCATACCTAGATTTTAATATTCTTTAACGTCAAATGTCTCGAAAATGGTACTTACAATGGCAGACTGTATATGATATGTCAAATGGTACAATTTTCAATGACCTTGAATGAGACGTTACCCATTTTTTCAAAGGCACGACTTTATTCCACGTTGAATATCGCAGAAACGGTACAACATAGACACACGGTTAATATACACAGTTACTACATTCCAGTAATAGAAAATGATATTTGACATATTGAATTATGACATCGCCAGTTACCTTGAGCGAGAAAAAACATTTCAATATAAGTCTTGACCTGATCATTGCTTTACGAACATGAATGTGATTAATGTTTTGTCTCGTGTGTTAGATGCAACTAGGACAGGTGCTGTTGACAAGTCAGAGAAATCCAAATCAAATCCGTCGCTTCACAATCACACGTATGTTGTAGGACATACAGCGTAGGCCTTTAATTAGACAGAATCATCGTCGGCGACATCAAGATGCGATGCGGTTCACGAGCGCTGAGCCTTACATCTCTCGGCTTCGGTCTGGTGGCCACCGGGGCGCTGTCGCTCGCCGTAGCGACAGACTACTGGCTCTTTACCGTCGAGATGATCATACCTACCGCTGCTGACATGACTGGACCGAATGACACGGCTGCGCTGGTGGCAGAATACGAAGGACAAGAGCTCGGTGTCACCGAGGTCGGACCGGCTGACAGTTCCATGCTAGGTCCCATTGTCATCAGCATGCACTCCGGACTGTGGCGACTGTGCATTATCAACCCACCTGGTGAGTAAATAGCTGTTTATCAATGATCTCTTTATTATTTCCGAGGCTCCGACAAAGGAAGAGGTACATGTTTTTACCCGTGTTTGTCGGTCTGTTTGTCTCTCTGTTAACAACATTACTCAAAAACGCGTGAATGGATTTGAATAAAATGTTGCGTGTCGACAATGTCGGGACATGTACGAACTGATTAACTTTTCAGCCCGATCCGGATCTAACGTAAGTGATATATGCTTTCAGAAGCAGGCCTTTCCCGGAACCGGATTGCTTCTCCGACATCGTATAAGCTACTTTGCAGCCTTGCCTATACGCTGCCAGCGAGCTGCGCTGCTACGCTGAATTTTACGTCTGAAAAAGCCCACCTATATATACGAGCCGTGGTTTTAAAATAGTTTTATTAACTGAGCCGTCGGATAACCTTTGTCGGAGGTAAATGCGCTCTACCGAGTGTCCGTCTAGTTTGAGTAGTAAATGTTTTATTCGGAAATTCAAGACTTATTGCATAAGCTGCATCACGCATGCTGCTTCCGGGGTGTATGTGATCTATACATACTGTACTGTATATGTTGTAAACCTGACGGGGTGTGCTAAATAAGAAGGCTACGCTTATCGCGTGAATTTTACACAGTATTTTCAAGCCGCCGCTCGCGACAGCGAGAGCGGCTTAGTGCATCGATGCTGTCCATCTGTTTGTTTGTCTGTCTGTTAGTCTGTTTGTCGCCAAAATGCAAAAAAACGCGATTTTCTCAAAAACTAAGCAATTTAGAGCTATGGTGTCTATTGACGACCTATAGGAAGTTAGTATGTAAGCTTAACTGGGCTTTTCAAAGAACCCATTATTGGATCTCTACAATCCAAGATGGCTGAGATCCGCCATCATGAAAATCGACATGACGTCATTTTTTTCTGTCGAGGGTGGTCCGATTTGGATTAAATTTCGGAAACTGATGCAGAATGACATGTCGACTGCGGTGATGTGGTCGAAATCGAAACCAGATGTGGACTTCCAATATGGCGGACGTTTGGGCGAATTCAATGGCATGTCATCCCAGAGCCACATATCACAGTGCAGGGTGCTGCCACTTGGTGAATTCACTGTCACGATTCCAGAGCCACATGCTACACTGCAGGGTGCAGTTAGCTGACGAAATCAATGTTGTGATCGTGCCACATTGCAGGGTGTAAGAATTCCATCCGCCATATTGAAAATCGTTTTTCGCCATATTTTATTTTTTTTTGTTTTTAATGCAGTTTAGGATTTGACGAGCGGCGGCATTCGTATCATCTCCGATACACTTGTTTACATGTGTACTGGGACTACATGCTGTTCATTTTCATGACGTAGTCAGTGATTTATACGATACTATACGATACGATACGATACGATAGTGCGTATTTAACGTGCAGTAAAAAGCTGACGGGTAGCCAACTTAGTCTACACTGTCCGCTATAGGTCAGCCAACTATATAGGCCAACTCAGCCTTTCATCCTTTCGGGGTCGATAAATGAGATAAATGCAACTATGTTGTCACCACAGTTCGTGGCAGCGCCATATGGTAAACGCGAACGAAAGCTAAAGGCAGGCGTGGTGTTGTTTGCAGGTTAAACTGTGTGATCCATGTCTGAGCGCCTTGAGGACGAGATACTTGTCATCTAGGGCGCTATATAAATCAACGTATCTTACCTTACCTTTGTGCTGCTGCATCGTGGCACCCCTAGTAGATGTACAGGGTGGGCCAAAATAAGTGACGTTAGCGCAATTTTTGTTGACCCGCCTTAACAGCCAGACATGTATGTTGGTTGCCGACGGCGGTCTGTCCGTCATGTCCTCTATTATCCGTCCCGTGAACATATCTCAAAAACTAAGCAAGATAGACTCATAGTTACTATGGAACGTGATATATAAGTTGGCATCGCTGATTCTGTTATACGTACGGTATTCAGATCTTCCCCAGACGTCCCCCCGGCGGGAGGGTCAACTGCCCGTTCTCATCTGGTTATTGGCTGATACAGCGGGAAAGATGTTGTCACAGCTAGGCTCGTGCGTACAGCTGCAGTAGCTGCGTCATGCGCGCAGGCCTCGTTGTTCCAGTGTTCTCTCCGTTGGTCAATGCAAATGCGGTAACGTACGCCCCGTTGCGAGCCAGCTTTTTATCGCAGTGATGATAGTCTTATTATGACGCGTTAATGTTGTCATGCTCAAACGTGCACACAAGCAGACTGTACATATACGTCGACATTACTTTTGTTCGTTACTGCAGTGCGCCAACGAAGTTGCAGGAGATTATGTTTTTGGTATTGTTTGTGTGTTTGTGTGTTTGTGTGTCCCAGGCTCGGGAGGAGAGGTCACGACGTGTATCTGTCTGTCAGTAATCAGTCAATTTCACTGAAACTTGCTGTTATGATTGGCATAACAGTGGAGAGAATCGATTAACTTATAGTGGCGATCCGATCCTGTACGGATTCCGGATCACATCCACTTGCCTTACCATTGCAAATAGGGCATTTTGGGAGATTAGTTAGCATTTCTCATGCAGTCACGGGCCGCTTTTCACGAAGCTTGGCGAAGTGACTGACGCGGACAACGAAACGATCCACTATATTTTTGGAGCGATTCGGCGAACATCCAGATCCAGATCAGCCTGGAAATCCGGATTCGAATCCTAGATAACTTCTGGCTTAGGTAACCATAGTTCAAAGGATCAGGTGCACTTGGCGTCCCCGGCTATTTTATTGTAGTAATATTTCTAGTCCTGTTGGCTATTTTCAACATGACTTCAGCTGCCTATGATTATCTACCTCTACGTTAGAGCATTTTCTTGTGTTTTAGTCTGTTATGTTGTTGCATGTGGAGAAAAACTAGCCTACTGCATTCCGTGTGTTGATTAGCGCATTGGACTGCCTTCGTAATTTTGGCAGATTACTTCGGAAATTCAGACACGTTCCACTGGGTTGTCGTGTCATTACAGTTGTAATAGGCCAGTGGCTGACGTTTTACAAATTACTGCTTCTGTCAGCAGTAAAAATCTGATTCACCGTGCCAGATCGTCGAGGAACAGCCATTCTTTTACTTACAGCTGCAAGACATTAGTCGATTGGTGAATGAAGTGGTGGCGAGGGTTTGCGTCTTGTTTTGTGACAGATGGGAGCTGGGACGCATGGTCGCCAGAGCAATGCAATCAATGCCAGTCACGCAGACGCGATTTCTCTAATGACTTCACAGTATGGATAGGCTGCGACCGACCACTATGCCCACTCGCTCGCTGCACTTGACTGGAAGTAATCTAACTGCATGGCAGGCGAGCAGTGACGGCATGCAAGCCGCTCCTATCACTACATGTATTTGCTATAGGCTTATAGCTTTCGGTTTGAGTTATTCCGGTTCCCGATGTAGGCCTTTAACCTATGCATATAGGCTATTTCACTCTATATGTCGCCTTTACGAAGCCTATTGTTTAAACAAAAAAAACTGCAACGAAAGTCAAAGTGATGAAGTCAATGGTGTGGGAAGTATTCCAGTATGGAGTGGAGGGATGGACTTTGAGGAAATCGGACAGAAACAGAATAGAAGCTTTTGAAATGTGGTGTTGGAGAAAAAATGTCTAGCATTTCATGGCAAAAACACCGTACAAATGATTCAGTATTAACAGAATTGAGCCTGAAAACAGAGTTAATGGGAACATGGCAAAGCTGAAACTACAATATTTTGGCCACATTACTCGGGGAAGTGCAGGACAGTTGGCACTTACAGTCCTTGAAGGAATCATGGAAGGGTTACGGCATCAAGGCAGACCGAGAAGACAGTGGATACACGACATTGAAGAGTGGACTGGCTGTGAATACATTCAGCTAAAGGAGATATCACAAGATCGAGCACAATGGAGAAGAAAGATATCGGAGTGGTCATCTGCTGTCGCCAACCCTCATCCAGGAAGGTCAACTAGTGAGTGAGTGAGTGAGTTGTTTAAACGCCAACGAAAATAGACCAATACTATCAGCAGCAACCAGAGAACTAAAGACCGGCGGCGGTCATTTGATGCCTCCGCAGGTGCATCTGTGTAATGGACTCGCCCGCCCTGCAGGACACGGGGACAACAGGACACGGTGAAAACATAATGCCTCCACTACAGGCGATGCTGTGCATAGTCTGCAGAGGCACAGATAGATAGCCCCATGTCCGTAGATTTCAGCGATAGATCGCGCATAAATTCGGAGGGAGCGGTGACGCTGACCAGAGGAGTTGAATACATGTAGAATGCGATTTTCGAGCAATCTGGAAACGGCAGAAGATATCTCACAAAAAGAACACATCTGATCGTTGTGCAGCAAATAGTTATATTTAAACGGGATAAAATTAGGATGGCAGCTTCGTGGATAAATTCTAAATTATATTGCCAAATTTTGTCAGAAAAGGTTGAGTACGATCGAGCTATTGGTGCTTCAATCTTGATGACACCAGAAACTGATACAGAAAATCGGTGCAACAGGTAGGCCTACAGTTGAACGAAGGCGTGGCAGCGGAAGAAATATAATGTCGGCATGACTGGAAACAATACAACGCCATAACGCTTCCGGCGCAATAGTTGAAGCGATGGAAAAACGAGTGACAACGTGGTGTAGTCACTATACTGTAGTGGCGTATAGTGTGATCGGAAGTACGATACGATACACTGTTGAGTATTTAATATGCGGTAAAAAGCTGACATGTAGCCAGCTTAGTCCACCACACGGGACAAACAGAAACTAAAAATCAATATGCATCACCTCCGAGGCAATGCAATACCGGCAAGCCATCCCTTGAGCGATTTTTACGAAATTTTCTGTCGTTGATGGATTCGTTATGTCGGTTCTGAGAGCAAAATGCCAATATTTATACAATTATAGGTATAGAAACGTGGGCTTAAGTAAGTCAAAGTCGCGAAAATTTCGAATATTTGGTAAAAATTTGCCCCTAAGGGACAAATTCCATTGAGCGATTTTTACAAAATTAGGCGCGGGGGAGGGTGTCCCAGGTCCGTACCCTCACGCCAAAATAAGTTCACGGTTGTGGCTTTTAAAATGTGGGCTTACAGGCGCCAAAATTGGTATGGATGTTATTGGAGAAGAATGTGAATGTGAATGTGCTGATGTGAAAATGTTGGCAAGAGAGAGACAAAGTTTGGTTTTATTTGTGAACAAAGGAGCAAGGCTGTCTGCGAGAGCATTGGAAGTGTGGTATATTCCTTTAGGAGAGAAAGATAAACCATAATATCTCGACTCTACTTATATCGTCGGAGACCATGCTATTTGTCGACGGTTCTGTGCGTCTCGGAGTCGTCTCGATTGGTATTCTTGCATGTCGCTCAGTGGAACAGTGCGTTTTATAATGCTGTGAAACCGTCTGGCCACAGCCACACTCGCATCCTTCACTAATGACTGCTCCGAGACCCATGGCACTGAATAATTGATTGGCGAATGGCGACATATTTTTTGATGTGGATCGGAGGCGTACATCATGTAGCCTAGTGGATACGACACGAGGTGACGGGGCGTAAAGTGTGATGGCAGCAGCGAACACGTCGTCGAAGACAGACAGACACGTCGCGATCCGACGAGTTCCTTTCCGGCGCCATAATATACATCACGCCATCGTGACCAGCGCGATATGCTGCGATATGACAGTACAGGATGATTTTACGTGCAGAAAAAAATCCGACGAGCAGCCAGCTTGATATCTAACACACGGAAACCAAAACTGAAAATTAACGAAAAAAGAACTTAAAATAGATTAATGAGCATGATAAGTCCGGTCCGGTACGATCCGTAAAGGCAGTTCGGGGGTGTCAGCAGTCTATCACTCGACTTGTAACAAAGTACGAGGGTCATTCCATAAATAAGTTACAAAACGATATCATTCTGTTAATTTTCAAACTATGAAAATTTGGAAATATACGTTTTGTAGGAAATTTAATTGGGGACATATAGTGGAATTTTTATGACGATGACGTCATTACTGTGACGTCACTTCTACTTAGAACGCAGTCAGTGCAGTATTTTGCCCAGCAAATGCATAAGCATGCTATGCATAAGCGCGGCCTATGCCGTCATGCGGTGTGTGTGTGTCTGTCTGTCTGTCTGTCTGTCTATCACGTTCGTGGATCATGTCCAAACGAATAAAGATATCTTTGAAATTTTTTCATCATCAGGTAGCCATACCATTCTAGTTTTTCGGTACCAAACGGGGTGGCGATATTCCGACGGGAACCCCCCTAATGGGGGCGTCGAATGCAGGTGTGGTAGGCAGAAATCGCGATTCTGAGCCTATATCTGGCTTTAGCGCCTGCTGTTAGTACTGCAACATGCCAGGTGTTATCAACAGGGTCGCCGGTGGTGTGGACGACGGCCACCGTCTCGCAAGTTATGACACATCGCTGGTAGTAAGCGGCGGTGCTGACTGTGTGAGAAGACGACGAAATGTTTGTGACAAGAAGCCTCGACATTACGCCAAAGACAACAGAACAGCGCATTTAACTGCACGCAATGATAAATCTGTAGCCTACGTAACTAACACATAAAAGACTCTACGTTTTGTACTGTTGAAGCTAACTACTGACAGACACGAAGCATCGCGCGGCCTTTTTGCGACAGCAGAGTTACTTGTCTTTTACAGCGTGCAAGTGTTGAAGAGCATTGTGTGTTACGAGAAAAGTGAACAAGTTCAACAATTAAACGTCAAACATTAGTGTTTCATTTTTCAACGTATCCTCCAAATTCATTAACATTTATCCCACTGACCCACCACACGCCGGTTTGACCGCATAAGAGAATCGACCGCTGCGATCGTTGCATCGGTCGTCGAAACAAAACGGCGACCTGGTTCTTCCTCAGCAACACTTTCTCGAGCATGAGCAAACTTTTTACACCAAACATGTATTGCTGGTCTCGTAAAACACCTGTCACCATATACTGGACACATCTCAGACCGAATGGCAATTGCGCTAAGTCCTTTTGCCAACAGCAAACGAACAACAGAAGACTGTTCCTTACGGGATGATTTCAACGGCAACGTTGCCATATCTAATATTTATAAATGACGTCACAGTGACGTCGTGGTAATAAAACTCATAGCTCGTACTCAGAATTAAATCCCCTACAAAATGCATATTTCGGAATTTTCATAATTAAAACAGAATGACGCCGTTTTTTAACTTATTTATGGAACGACCCTCGTAAGTGCATTCACTGCAGCGGACATCTTTTCGCTGCCAGCGAGCTGCCATTTTGTGCCTTATCTACTGTTAAGAAATAAATTAACAACTGTATCAGAGACGATACTAAAGGCGCCACTCGCCGAAGCCCAAAGTCCGTTAGGAAAACCAAAAATACGTTCTATGGAACGCCGGTATCTTCCCATTGCCGCACGCAATTCCGTGAACAAGAAGCTCAGCTGTCGCTGAGAGACCGCGCTGAGAGACCGCGCGATGCTGCGTGTCGTTGAATATTTCGCTGTCACTCAATGTCAGTCAAGGTCATTCGAAATGGCAATATTGAGTATGTCGTAAGTCTTTATTAGTATTTTAGAATCAGAAGCACATTTACTGACATATCAAAACAATAAAATAAAATCAAGTACAAATAATGTCACATGCCAAAAGGCTAAGTGAGTAGAAGGGAGACATGCAATTAGCTCCCGTTAAAGCCCAAACAGCCCAAGCTACAAATACGTTACTTCAAATACTAATCGACAAATAATAAACAATTAGACAATAAACAATCACTAATTATAGACCTACATAGGTGCATCATTAATATGAGGATCACAAAACAGACAGACAGAAACAATAGGACAAAAATTATGTTGCATAGTACCATTATGAATGATACTGAGACAGACAACTGTTAACAATTTCGGTTTGGATTCGCAATTTAAAAATTTTAAGTCATGGGGAATCACATTTAAATAATGGTTGCTTATTCCACAACTTGGGTCCTATAATTTTTATTGTATTTTTCCTTTGGTTTGTTCTTGCATAAGAAATGTGTAAACTGGTATACTGACGAGTAAGATAAGAATGCACATCAGCAACTTTACAAAAGTAATAAAACTTAATTAACAAATTTACTTGGGAGAGCACCATGATGATATTTGTACATAAAAAGAGAGGATCTGTATGAGATGAATAATTAGCATTGCTAATTATTTGAACAAACCTTTTCTGAAGTATAATTAACTTGTGGAGCTAAGTTGAGGATCCCAATGACCATATCATGTTGCAATAACTCAAGTATGGCAAGATTAGAGAGTTGTATAACGTGAGGAGTAATTTACTAGTTATTAAGGACTTGACTTTATTGATAATCCCCACATTTTAGCAACTTTATTTCTTTGACCTTGAAATCTGGGTTAGAGGTCACTCAAGGTCATTCAAACTCGTATCATTCGAAAGCCTGGGTGCGGTTTCCTATTCGCCTTCCATAGTAATTATGTCTTGTATCGTTTCCGAGAAAAAGCTAGATATTGGTCGAAAATCGCGATTTTTCATACCCCTTGCATTCGACGCCCCCGTTAGGGGGTCGCCGTCGGAGTATTGCCATAACGTTTGTTACGGTAAAACGAATGATGTGGCTACCCAACGGTGAAAAAAAGTTTGAAGATATGTTTTATTCGTTTCGACAGAATCCATGAACGTGACGGACGGCAGACACATGCACGCACAGACAGACACTGCATGACAGCTAAAAATTTCACTTACATATTTGATAAAAATATATTAATAATTTTACAGCAATTTTTTTCATTAATAAGATGATTCTTTCGTTCATTCGTTGAGCCTTTTTGCTTGCCATGACAACGCCAGTGAGCTACGGAAAACATTTACAATTGATGTACAGCGGCGTTGGTATCATATACACGGTCTTATTTCTACAGGGTGAGGCAAAATAAAATTTCCCAACATGAAAATCGCTATATCTCACATATGCGTGAATATATTTGCACCAAACGGTGTTCATTTGTTTAACAATGGTGGGTGCAGTGGTCTAGTTGGTAGAGTATCGGACTCGTAACCGAGAGGTTGCGGGTTCGACTCACACCCGATCCACTGCAAGCAACCTTGAGCAAGTTGCTAACCTACTGTGTGCTCAGGCCAACTCAGCCTCCTACCCTCAGCGGGACGGGAAATGAGTAGTAGCTTATATACGGCTACGGGGTGAAAGCCTAGTGTGGCTGATTGGGGCGATGGTGTGTCTGCTAGCTGCACCGTGGGTCCAATTGTCCGTTAGCGCGGGCAATTTGGGCAATGGATGGCCACATAATGCGCTGCGGCACCACTGGCTCATGCCAATCAGCTGCCACTTCCGAGATTGTAAAGCGCTGCTGGTCACGAGTCTGACTCATGTAAGTGGCGCTATAGCAAGCGTCCAGACCTTTACTTTACCTTTAACACACAACTTTGCACAAATGTGTTGATTCATACTGTATTTAACTGATGTATGCCAAATTGACGGAAACGCAACTTTCAAGAACGAATTTCGCAATTGAACAAATGGAATGGCTCGGCAAGCACTGCCCACACTTCATTTACAAGGACTCCTGGCCGCCAAACAGCTTAGACCTGAACCCCCTCGAGTGGCCTCAACTACCACGAGTGGCCTCGACTACCACCATGTTGTAGAAGTACCAGGAGCTGAAACTGAAACCGTAGAACATGACGGACCTGAAACGGCGCTGCAGACTATCTGGAACGATCTGCCTGATGAAACAATTCGCAAATCTGTTCCGAGCTTTTGCAAACCACTCATGACATGCGCCGAATCTCAAGGCGAACATTCGAACATTGTTTCGTGCCTAGCATCGTTCATTTGCTAGTTAAGAATCACAGTCTGGCTTTCGACGTGGGCGCAGTACAATCGATATGAGCTTTGTCGCCCGTCTAGGCCTACTACAGAAAAAATGCCAGGAGCAACATCAGAGTCTCTGCCTTCCTTTCATTGACCTAACTAAAGCCTTCGATACAGTCAACAGAGACCTCTTATGGAAAGTCCTAAGCAAATTCGGTTGTCCACCACATTTCCTCCATATGTTGCGTGCCTTTGGCATGTCGGCCAGGGTTACAGTTGGTGGTCACGAATCAGATCCGTTTGACGTTTCAGCTGCAGTGTTAAACAAGGCTGTGTCTTGGCTCCCGTCATCTTCAACCTATTTCTGGTCGCCGTTACTCTGGTCTTCCGAAATGGACTCCCTTCAAATGCTGGAATTCCCATCAACTTCCGGTTGGATGGCAATTTATTCAATATCAGACGGCTGCAGCCTGCAGGCGAAGACCAAAGTCTCACCAGACACCATCTTTGACTTTCAGTATGCAGACGATGCAGCAATACCCAGCCACACAGCAGTCGGACTCCAACATAGTCTTGACCTACTTGCTGCCACATATCAACGTGCTGGACTGATAGTCAACATAAAGAAAACTGAAGTTCTGCCACAGTCTGTGAACACATCATCTGCAGCCCATCCTACCTTTACAGTTCACGGTGACTCGCTCAACGACGTGCACCAGTTCTTGGCAGTATATTTACCTCTGACTGTGGTCTGAATAACGAAATCCAACAGAGGGTAAAGCTCGCTTCGGCTGCCTTTGGCAGACTTTCTCATTGGGTGTACCCGTAACCTTGCAATAGCGACAAAAATAGCAGTCTACAAAGCCGTCTGTATCTCCATCCTCCTGTACGGTTGTGAGTCATGGACTCCGTATCGTCGCCGTATCAAGACTCTGGAGGCCTTTCATATACGTACGATGTCTCAAAAGTATCCTCGGCATTCATTGGTGGCACGAGGCCACTCATGTTGAGATCTGTCACAGCCGCTGGCATTGACTCAGCTGAACACCTTACTGCAAAGGCAACTCCGCTGGGTAGTGCATATAATTCGTATGCCCTCAAACCGACTCCCACGTCGTATACTCTACGGAGAATTAGTCAGTGGACAGCGGTGCCTGGCGGCCCTTAGTTGCGGTACATGGACCACATCCGTCTTATCCTGAACAAGTGCAATATCTCTACTGCCGAACTGGAGCAGCTTTCAGCTGACCGCGACACATGGAAAAGTGCCAGTGCAAACGGCTTGGCAGCATACAATGTGTCTGCAGGTCAAGCAGCTGAGGATCGACGTACCCGCAGGCACAATCCAGGCAACCAACCAACTACTGGTCTGAGGTGTCCACAGTGCAGCCGAATCTGTGCTTCCTGCACTGTTGGCAAAGATGGCGGAATTAGACCTTCCAATGTCTGTCTACAACTGGGTAGTAGACTTTTTTGAAGGGCACACCCATCGCACCATATTCAGTGGGGGAGAATCATCTACGGCAAATATAACAGCCAGTATAATACAAGGGTCTGGCATCGGACCGGCAGCGTACGCCGTCGTAGCCGCTGACCCGAGGCCGGTGCACCCCGTAAACTCGTTGGTGAAGTATGCAGACGACACGTATCTTGTCGTACCATCAGCTAATATCAGCACGCATGCACTAGAGATCAACAATGTCGAAGTCTGGGCAGCGGCGAATAACTTGAAGTTAAACGTGTCAAAAACGAGAGAGATCGTATTTCAAAACCCAAGGCGAAGAATA
>Ga0209339_1000569_pt1 | contig 13788 bp, 11 predicted proteins | sample OlaalgELextract3_FD_187376 | JGI IMG/M metagenome (GOLD analysis project Ga0209339, IMG submission 187376) | Olavius algarvensis symbiont microbial communities from Tuscany, Italy - Type A ELBA extract 3 (SPAdes) (version 2) | ecosystem: Host-associated > Annelida > Digestive system >... | reverse complement strand
GCCATTTGCTTCTGTTTTTTGCTTGACATTGTAACGTGCCCTTGTAGTTTTATTTACTAAACGCCACGTTAAATCTTTCTTTTATAATAATAATAATAGAGGATAGCGACGACGACGGAGGTGACGACAACACAGTCACTGCAAGCAACGGTCTAGTTGAGGTTAAAACGCGACATGGATGATGACGACATTTTGTATCAGTTAGCCGATCTGGTCTGATCAGGAAGGAAGTGACACAAATACTGAATCAAGCAATAATGCTGATGACGAAGGCAGTGACAGTCAGTGGGATGATCCAGAGTGGCGTAAACATCCATTTTCCGCTCCTAGTGTAAAATCTGATGGTGTCAATGTAGTACCACCAAAAGCATTCATCGACACAAATGGTCCACTTAAATTTTTCAAAAAGTTTATCTCTGATGACGTAATCCAGTTACTTGTGGAACAAACCAATTTGTATGCCAAGCAACGCAAAAAAGGCACTGGAATGATGTAACCTCAGGAAATGAAAAGTTAATTGGGCATTTTGTTTGGAATGGGAGTTCATCGGTTGCCCAAATTCAAGCTCTATTGGTCAAGTGACCCATTCTTCAGAGTACAGGGTATAGCGAACGTGATGACTAGGAACAGATTCCTGAAATTGCTGAATAACTTACATAACTTACATGTCAGTGACAATTCGAGCGCAGTGCCTCAAGACAATCCTGCTTTTGACAAACTCCGCAAGATCCGGCCAATGCTGATAAAAATGAACAGTCTCTTTCAAGAAAATGCTCTGTCGACCTATTCTCAGTCAATAGATGAGGTAATGATAATTATTCAATTGTAGATCTAGCATACGCCAATACATGCCGTTGAAACCTACCAAGCGAGGAAGGTATGGGTGAGAGCAGAAGCAAAATCCGGCTACGTGTATCAGTTTTACGTGGACACCAGGAAAGACGACTCAGGTGCAGGTGGTGTTGGTCTCTGCGACCATGTCATCAAATGTCTAACGGGAACACTCAACTTTACAACACGCATGTCACTTTTGATAATTTTTTTTCATCCCTGGCACTGCTGGATTACTTGCATACGAAGAACATATTTGCCACCTGTACTGTCCATTCCAGTTGCTCTAATTTACCAGTAATAGCCAAACTGAATAAAACAATGGCATATGGCGAATCAAAATGGTGTACGAGAAACAGTGTCGGGTATGTGAAGTGGAAAGATACTAAGGTGGTCCACGTAATGTCCACAGTGTTCAGTCCGAACACAATAGTTAAAACAATGCGAATGCAAAACGACGTAACAACACTACTCGTGGAATGCCCACAGTCTTTAATGCAGTATCATGGCAATCACGTTATGGTTCGGGGTTGCTTCTACACCTGACGCAATCCACATTAGAAGTCCAAGAGCTAGTTTCAACGACTGAATACACAGACAACGATGAAATCCATCACTTTTGCAGAATGATAGATGCCTTAGCGTTTTCCCCCTTGCACGACGTGCCAAAAGGGATAGAGTAGGTTGGCACCCTTGATCTGTCGGAACCCTTGATCCTGTGCGTCCTGTTCATCACATTATAACGAGTGAGCGCAGAGTGCCAGCTTATGAAAATTAACGCAAGTGTTTCTGGAGTTTTTGTTTACATTGTGTGTTTGTTATTCTTTTGTGGTCACTAATTTCGATTTCTGGTGTCTAAAAGTAATTATATTGGATGGTTTTTCGAAGTATCTGGCCTGGCCAAGTAACTCGCTGGATCGCCGTTATTGTTATGCATGGATGGCTCGTATGTTTGGACAGGCGTGAGCGATAATAGGCTGCAGAGTTCATAAAACCATCAAGGCTAGGCACCCTTGATCCCATCCATGCAGGCCTATGCTTTAGGATCAAGGGTGCCTTTATTGAATGTAGTGTCAGCCTAATGACAGGTAACAATAACCGAGTTAATCAAACTTTGTTGGCATTTGTGTATGTTGCAAGTAGTTCAGAATGCTGTAGCATAAGAAAGAGAAAACTGACCGTCCGCCACAAGGCTTGACTCCAGAACACACAATGAAAGCAGCTGTTGATGAAGTACTCCTGGGACGTGCTGTAAATACTGTTGCCAGAGAACAGTTGCCAGAGAGTTGCATGGATCGTACGACTCTGAAGCACTACGTGCAAAAATGTTGGATTGATCCAAATACTGTCTGCAAACCAAAGTTTGTGACTAACCAAGAGCTTTGGCTGAGTTTTTGTTGAAGGAATCAAACTTGCACTACGGTTTGTCGACGAATGAAACAAGAAAACTGGCATACAATTATGCAAGATCCAATGGCAAACATGTGAGAGTCATGGAATGAGAACAAGTGTGCTGACTAAGACCGGTTACGCGATTTCATGAAACGAAGTGGCAGCCTTTCTCTCTGCACTCCAGAGCCTACAAGTTTCAGTCGCGCACCTGCTTGAAACAAGCAGACAAAGGATGAGTTTTTTACTAACCTTCAAGATGCTCGCTCACGACATGATTATGCACCTCAAAATATATACAATGTTGATGTTATCTTCAGACTGGTTATAATATTCTTAATTGATAACTAACTCCAATGTAAAGGAGTTGTTATTTATTATTCCTTTATGTCAGAAAGATAAAGCTTTTTGCTAACTGTCTTTGGCCCTTTTTAAGGAGGATATAGCCCTTCGCCTTTGTCGTTGGGTTTTTGGTTAATCAGGGGCAGCGCATTGGGTCAGATCAGCGGTCTCAGCGCTAGACAGTTTAACAGCTGTCTGCCCCATATAGAAGAGAAGGAAGAGAGATGAAACGGCCCTGACTACCGTTCAGAAACCAAAGAAAATCATTGCTGGCATAAGTACCAAGCAAGTTGGTTGTATGACATCGGCTGAAAGAGGAACATTAGTTACTGCCTGCTGCAGTTCTAATGCTGTCGGTAACATGGTACATATCTTTTTTTGTTTATCCACGAGTTCATTTTGATCAATGGTGGTCCACCAGAATGTATTGAAACTGTGAATCCATCAGGGTGGATGACATCTGAATGCTTCCTGCAGTGGATGCATTTTCACAGTGCTCAACTGCTCATCTGAAAATCGAGTTTTACTTCTGCTTGACAACCACGACAGGGCACATGCCTAGGTACTTATTGATGTTTGCCACAACTTGTATTATGTTGCTTTGCAATACAAACAAGTGTATCGGAGACGATACGAAAGCCGCCGCTCGTCAAAACCCAAACTGCATTTTTAAAAAAATATGGCGAAAACGATTTTCAATATGGCGGATAGAACTTTTACACCCTGCAACGTGGCATGATCATGACACTGATTTCGCCAGGTGACTGCACTCTGCAATGTGGCAGGTGGCTCTGGGATAACATGCCATGGAATTCACCCAAACATCTGCCATACTGGAATTCTACATCTGGTTTCGAGTTTGACCATATCACCGCAGTCGACATGTCATTCTGTGTCAGACTGCAAAATTTTATCCAAATCTGACCAGCCTCAGCAGAAAAAAATGACGTCATGTCGATTTTCAAGATGGCGGATCTCAGCCATCTTGGATTTTAGGGGGTCCAATAATGGATTCTTAGAAAAGCCCTTGTACGACTTCTTATAGGTTGTCAATAGACACCATAGCTCTAAATTGCTTAGTAGTTTTTTAAAAAAACGCGTTTTTGCACTTCGGCGACAGACAGACAAACAAACAAACAGACAAACATATGGACAGGCCCAATGCATGAAGCCACTCTCGCTCTCACGAGCGGCGGCTTAGTAACTGCAATAGAGATCAAGCGTGCCAACCCTCCCCTACTTATAGTACAGCAACCCTGGCAGTGTTCGACATATCGTCGCTGTCCGTGCAAAACCTCGTGACAAAAATATCAAAAATCACTTTTTAGCGGAAACTAATAGCTGACGTCATTGTGCATCTTATGTAAAATCCTGTATTTTTATTTTAAAAATGTGTGTTTTTATCGTCATTTCAAAACCTTGTATATCTTATGTGGCTGGAGTTGTCCATGCAAAACCTCCTAACTCCCTCGTATGTCGTCTGGGCTTTACGGCAGTCGCTGCAAAACCTCGTATCAGCGGCTCAATGGCATCCCGCTGAGTGACACGGCTATTTACCTCGCCGCTGTGTAAACTGGCCATCCGCTGAAACGAACTTGAGCATCATGAAGAAAACAAGGATATCTTTTGTCTTATCTGTTAATGACAGTGCCAACAAGCAATTTCACCAATTCCTCCATACCCACACATCATTCGTTTCTGACTGACAAAGCTGCAGTCCGTGAAAGGATTACCTAGATTAGTGATAGGCTTACGAAAAGTTGACGAAAGCAAAGATTTTCCTCTGAAGTCTGGTATCAGCAACAAGATATCATTTTTACTTTGTTTGCAGCATTGTAACAACAACAATAAGCATCTATGTACTTTCTGAACGTTTTGTTTTATGACGATTAGTCTAATAAAAACAATAGTAATGTCCACTTGTTTGCATAAGATTGAAAGCATCATCATTTCAACCTTACTGCATTAACACAGTGGACTGTTTTTGCATTAAACAAACCAATGTGCATGTCTGTCTACAGGAAAACAACAATGCGGCGGGCAGACCTAATTATCGTGAAATCAAAGCTAATTCTGCAGTCAAACCAAGAATATCAACGGGAAAAAAAGACAAAAAACCATCCACTTCACCAATGGCGGCCAATTCTTCTGCAAAATCAGGCACAATGACGTCATTGCCAATCCAAAAATCAGCTAATCTCTTGGAAGTAAGTGGTATTTCGTTGTGCGATGTGTCAGCCATTTTGTCAGCTGGCGAAATGGATAACACCTTTAAGAAACATCTGAAATCCTACCTCTTTCAACTGTCTTTTTCCAGCCTGTAGAGCTTGTGACTACGTGTACATTGACTATGTTAGGCGCTCTAGAAGTAGTTCGTGCCGCTTACTGCGCCCTATAAATTGTCAAACTTACATTACATTACATGACATTAACAAAAGTTTAGAAGGTGAGTTGGCAGACGTCGTGCAAGCCCCTTTTATTGCATCAACTAATGGTAAGAAGAAAGCTAACGAAATTGCTGACAACAACAACAAGAGTATAGAGGGTGATTCGGAAAACTTCTTGTCAAATTCAAACTTAACAAATAATGAAACTGCAGAGAGTCTGGTGACGACCAGCGCCTGTTCGACAAATATCTCAGCAGACACAAGTTCCTCATTTCCTCATTGAGTGAACCTAGTAATATCAGGAAGAAAGCACGTAATGGCATGGCAAACAGAGATACGTGGTTTCGAAATACTAACAAGTCTCAGAGACTTCGCAGTGAAGCCTACTGTTCTTCTCTCAAGAATGAACAAGGCGAATTTCCAGAGTGTGCTCCTCGCCTTATGGGACCCAGATGCGACTCGAAACGTTGTCAAAGAGTTCGCTCGTGTCACCTGCTTTCGGATGAAGATCACCAGACAATCTTTTCCAGTTTCTGGTCCATGATGGACTGGGACCAGAGAAAGATTTATGTTGTCGGTTTGGCTGACATGGTTGACATGAAACGGAAAAAGGATTCTAATAGGAGACAGCATTCTGTGAAGCAGGGCTTATTTTAGGCCTCTGAAAAAAGGTGTATTGCTACCCCTTGCCATTGTAAAAAGGGGTAGAGCTACCCCTTGAACATATAAAAAAGGGGTAGCTACTCCTAGAACGTGTAATCAATCACTAATAAAACCAAGTGGTTTTTATAGCATACGATGTTCGACATTCACTCAAACTAGAAGCGATCTAAGGAGATGGGTTCACCGCTATCTGTAAAATATTCATTAAAAAGAAAACAAACTAAAAAGACCAAAACACGTTGAGTGCATCACAAAACATTAACACATCAAATGATGTCAGCACGCTAGCAGCAGTATCAGAACCCAAAACTACTAATTTACTATGCATAGTGTAGTAATGTAGAATGCCTAACGCTACTCCTGTGTTGCCATTTAAAACGCGTAGGCCTACCCGTCGCCATTATTTTTTACGCGTAAATTTCCGACCGTTTTCATTTTTTATGCGTACTACGTGTGCTAATATAAACCCTGCTGTGAAGTATCACTTGAAAATAGACCACATGAAATTGCAAGTATGCAAAAATATGTTTTTAAGCACTCACACTCTAAGTCTGGGCGAGTGGACAATTCAGAACTAGCTGAAGAGTCTGAGGATGGCATGATTCCAGCGGCGAAAGATCGCACGATGCCTCAAATGAGTCGATCAACAGAGAAACCACGAGAAAATGTAAGGAAGTTCTTGAATGAAATCCCGAAGTTGCCGTCACACTACTGTCGTGCAAGTTCATCGAAGCTTTACCTTGAGCCACATTTTAGTTCATTAGCTGATGTGTATAAGTTGTTCACAGAGACACAGACTGCAAACGTGGCCTCCCGACAAGTTTTTGCCGATGAATTCAACAAAATGAACATAGCTTTATTCATGCCAAAGAAAGATCAGTGCGATAAGTGTTGTGCTTTCAAAACTGGGAATCTATCAGAAGCTGATCACCAAGAACACGTAGAAAGAAAAGAAGAAGCTAGGCGAATGCCATGTCATAACGATGGACGTCCAAGCAGTCCAGCTGGTGCCACAATTGCAAGCAAGTGCGCTATATTTTCGTCAAAAATTGGCAGTTCACAACTTCACCCTCTATAATTTGTCAACAAACGAAGTTGTTTGCTACGTTTGGCATGAAGGAGAAGGAGAACTGAATGCTAATGTGTTTACTTTGTGTGTTGTGGACTACTTGGTAAACGAGGTTGGATGCACAAAGAACATTGTTATCTACAGTGATGGTTGTGGAAGTCAGAACCGCAATGCTACATTATCAAATGCACTAAGCTTGCTGGCTAAAGAAAAGCAAATAACTATAACTCAAAATTATCTTGAGAAAGGGCATACTCAGATGGAGTGTGACAGTGTTCACAGCGTCATTGAGAGGAAGAAAAAGAATCGCGACATCTTTGTGCCAGTTCAATACGTCCAGTTGATACAAGACGCCAGAACCAAGTCCCCTTACAAAGTTTGTTACATTGACCATACGTTTTTCAAGAGACTTCAGCACAATCCGAGAGTATGCCTCAATCAGGCCCGGTCACAAACCCGGAGATCCAACTGTTGTTGACTTGCGGTGTTTGGAATACCTACCTTCGGGGGAAATTCACTGGAAACTTCGTTACACTGACGACTGGAACGGTACTGAAGATTACGTCAGACAAGTTCAAGGATCTCCAATTTCTCAAACAAGTCATCTTGCAGGATTATCACTCATTTTATGACAATCTGACTCACTGATTGCTAATAGGACAAGTTCGTTAGGGCTGTAATCAGTCCTGTAAGCTTTACTCTAGGTTATTTTTTTTATTGTATTATGGATTCAATCAAAAATATGGGTAAAAATCCTTCTAGCATATAATGTGTCAGTAATAGGCCTAAATAATAGCTTTTTTAACTAGCCGTTTTTGCAGAGTCGTTTGAATAATCTTGAGACTGGATGAAGAAATAATCGCTGATTTCTATAAAACAAAGTTTGCTGAACAAACGTAGTTTAAATACAGTGTTGTGTCTTATGCTTGATGGAAGGTTTATTGTTTTAATTAAGCATTATCAATTCAATAAAACAGTATACCATGTGAGTCTAAAGACACTAAAAACATAACACGAACTGTAATGTTCATCCAATTTATCGTGCATTTAAACCTAGCAGAAACAAAAGTTGTTAAAATATTGCAATTAAAAGTATTACCCAAAAAAGACTTTTCACGAAGAGTGACAACCTGTCAACTGAATGCCATAATTATTATACAGTGTCCTTGGCGGTTTATATTCAATTAGCTATTTTAAAAGCAAAATGGCACAATGCTACGGGCATGAAATTTTTCACGATTTTAGCTTGCCAGGCAACTTGTCGCCCTGATAAAAGTAGTTATTTATTAATACTTTTCAGTTGCGCAATGGCACATAGGCATACATAAAAAATCAAAAATACAACACAACAAAAGATAACCACGAGTAATATAGGCTTAAAGGAGTAAAACACACGACAACCATTGGACAGACACAGAGTCACAAAATTATCATGACGTGTTTGTGCTACACTGGATAGCCTTGATGAGTTACGAGGTTTTGCGCCGACCAATTTATGCGACGCAAAACCGCGTAAGTAACAAAAGTGATAGTTTGAAAACACTTTATGTAGAACTAACTGCACTATAATTATCTGAAGTTAATTAAATGCCACACGTGCAAAAATCATTTAATAAACCTGAAAAGAAACAAAGTTATAACGTTTTTAGTGTCTCCTGTAAAATTCTGCTATTTGTACATGCGAGGTTTTTCACGGACAGCGACAATATGTCTCTAGTAATCTTTGGAGCTGCCAAGCATGGCCAGGAAATGCTTTGACCTCGAGGCTGCGATACGTACCCCACTGTTCCCACCAAAAACACAAAACATATGGGAGGTTTTACTTACAGGGGCAAATAGGACTAATAACACTTGCAAATCCTGGAACAATAGTTACAGTTGCTTAGTCGGACACGCCCACCAATGTGTGCAAACATCAGTGGAAGCCATTAGAAAGGACCATGCCTCGACAAGTAGTGACCTGTACCAATATGCTAACGGGCAACCTCCCCATAAATGGTTTTGGCATGAAAGAGTGTGACTGGAAAATAATTTGAACGAGAAATCAGCATGAATCACCTCTGAGGCAATGCAATACAGGCAGGCCATGTCCAGAATCCATACTGTGTCATTAAGGGATTACACAATCCGTCCTCTCAAGCAAAATTTCAACATTATAGAAATACTGTACAGAAATGTGGGCTTAAGTCGCTCAAAATCGCGAAAAAATTCGAATTTTTGGTAAAAAATTTGCCCCTAAGGGACAAATCCCCTTGAGTGATTTGTAAAAATTTAGGTGTGGGGAAGGAGTCCCAGGTCTGCCTCCTAATGCCAAATTTCACCATCATGGTTTAGAAATGTGGGCTTAAGTCCGCCACAATCATCAAAACATGAAATTTTGTGGTAAAAAATCTGTCCTTATGGCAGATTTTTACCAAATTTGGCATCGGACACAGGGAGTCAAAGGTCCTCATCCTCATGCAAAATTTCACTGTCGTGGCTGTAAAAATGTGGGCTTAGAGCCCCATAAATCGTTGAAATTGGTAATTTTTGGTATACATGTAAATTTGCCCAAAAAAGGGTATACCCCTTAAGCGATTTTTTTTTACAAAATTTGGCGTGAGAGAGGGAGTCCCAGGTCCACACTATCACGCAAAATTCTGCCATTATGTCTGTAAAAAAGTAGGCATACAGCCCCCAAAATCGCCAAAAATGGTACTTTTTGGTATAAATTTGCCCCTAAAGGACATGCCTGGGGGTCGACAGAAAAACTTGAATACAGGTGCACAACGAAGTTTGTGATAAGGGAAATGAACAATTATGGTGCCATTGCATAGAGGAAGGTTTGTACCTTCCTCTGTACCTTCCTCTATGCAATGGCACCATAATTGTTCATTTCCCTTATCACAAACTTCGTCATTCAAAAGCGTGACAAATAAAAAATATCACACTTTTTCATCTACAGCCAGCGCACAACCCACAATCCCCCACCATACATAGCATGGTGAGAAATGAGGTCCGTGCCATTTTTGCACCTACCTAACTTTTTTGATCCAATCAACAGTTTCGCCCCGAGGGACTATTGAAAATTTGTGGGAAAACGCCCTCACCACCAGAAAATGCGTATAACTTTGTTGTTTGTCCCCTGAAAGCAACCAAACTAAAAACTTAAAAGCTACCTATTAGACACGTACAAACGCTGTGAATTTGGTAAAAATAGTGCAAATGAGTCGCCCCTAAGGGGCAAATTTATGGCCAAAATTCAAAATTTTGACAGTATTTGGGGCTGTATTCCCACATTTCTGCCATGATAAACATAAAATTTGGCACGTGGGAGTGGACCTTTCGTCCGCTACGCTGCCCCTGCACCAAATTTCATGTTTATCGGGGAAATGAAGAACTCATTTTTGGACCACTGAGTAAAAACAATTCCGGCTTGGCTGTGCTTTGACAAGGGCCATTAAAAATTGTGCCAATAGTATGCAAACAGCGCATTTCTTGCATGCTGTCGGGCATACAATTCATATGGCTTAACTTTCTGTCTGTTAAACAGTGTCTGTCATGGTGTTCTCTTGCATTAGCATTTAATTTAGTGTTTTAACATGAGTGAATGGCTTGACGAAGTGTATGTTTTTTTTCTGGAAGCCAGCCATATTATCATGTCTCTGTATTCTGTAAATCTTTTGTTTGTTTGTGGCACTTAATAAATTTGGAGCACAACAAATATATAAAAATAAAAAAAACACTAATTATAACCATAATATCAATAATATAAATTTTAAAAATGACAACGAATTCTTCGCCGTTGCTGAAGAAACTGTCTTTCTAACCAATCACTTGGCTGGTACTGGCAAAAGTGCATAACCAAATATAACTACGAACAAGTGATAATGCAAAAAAACACTTAACCCTTTAACGGGCACATTGAAATCACAGAGCAACGGGCCACTATACAGCAATACAGTGATTGGTACAGTGGCCGTTGATGGGTGGGCTGTTACATTTGGTACAGCGAGGAGGGACCTGGGCAGGCTGGGGCCCCGCCCAGTCCCCTCCTCGTTGTACCAAATATAACAGCCCACCCATCAACGGGCAGTGTACCAAGTTCATATTGTTTGACGTGGCAATATAATTCCTCTGCACTCTAAAGGGTTAAGACAACAATTAATGAAAACTACTAAAGCAAACAACACTACTGCCTGGTTCAGTCACCTTTTACGCCATCCAGTCATGAAACGGTTCAGCTCTATTCTATTCTACAGCTCCTGGGACCTGCACCCGGCTGTAATTAATAACTGCCTGCTTAAAGGTCGACACGCCCACTCAGTGTGCAGCGCAGGCAGCCAGTCAGCAGCAAGCCTACTTCATGTAACATAAAAACTGCAGTAGTGATTAATGACACACAGACACACGGGCAGGTCCAGTAATAAGGAAGATAAATTGTCCAAAAAACGACAAACACAGCAGTGAGCCGTGTGAGCTGCTGAAATGCCAGCGTCACAAAGAGGGCGGATGCTCACGCTGTCTGCCAGTCAGTGTCTGGCGTCTGCAACTTCAGGCTTAACCACTTCAATACTCATGTTTCTTGCAGCATTAACCCTGACCTAGATGTTAGTCAATTTGGCTTGTTACAATTGCAGCCCTTCTGTCATAAGCAAGCCAAATTTATGTGTCAGAGCAATGCGTTTTCTAGACGTTAAAGATCTATTCTAGGATGTTTACTGTTGCACTGTTGTTGTTTATAATGGCTGTTTATAAAGTTTTTGCTTAAAATAATGGCATCACACAGATGTCACAAATGGACAACTGCATTGTTTGTGGCCTGGAGTAGGTTTTAGCCAGTGAGCATTGCTCATTATTGCCCGACTCAGAAAGCGATGAAGGCTCTGTGTTTGACACTGACGGCATGGACAATAACACAGCGAGGAACTGCAGCATCTCTGACATCAACTCCGAAACTGAAAACGAAAGTAATCAGCACCTTGTCACATCCCAGCAGCACACCAATGGCTTACAAAGTACATTGTGCTATGCCACACAACTACGACACCAGCTTTGACATGTTGGCTTCCAATGCATATGTACTCTACATTTAAATCTGGTGACAGAAGAACAGACTGTCAGTTCTCCTGTCTGCTGTAGCCAGCCGACAGAAAGAAACCTTCATGAAGGACCAGTGTTCATCGTCAGATGACGCTCTGCAGTTGCTCAGAGCACAACAGACTTACCTTAACTTATCATTTGGCATAGTGGTAACTAACGCGTTGGTCTTGATCAACGAAGCTGCACTACGTCGGGTCCAGATGGGTAACCTGTGTTACCTGGATGGGTACCTGTCTCAGGGTGGGTAAACCATTTCGGAAAAAAAACCAGCCACCCCCACCCAGGTCTACTCAGCCTGGCCATCCTTCTGTAGACCTTCACTGCATGTCTCGATTTACTCTAGACGAACTATCCAAGACAGTGACAGCAGAAATGGCAGCGGTGGCGACCGACATATGGACCAGCATCAGTAATGAACCATACATCAGCCTCACATGATCCTATATTACATCCGACTGGCAACTAGTCTGCAGAACCCTGAGCAACGAACCGATCGAGGAGCATCATACGCAGGCAGATAAATATATGTCTACTTTATATAAGCATTACTGAAATGGCAATTTAATCTGTCTGCTGCCTGTCTGTCACAGTAGACTTATAGACATTCTATTCATTACCTGCGAGGTGATATGTTTTCAGCAGTGGGTGTTTTGCGTGTATGTTTGTCAAAACGATAACTCTTGAACCCTTAAAGATATAATCACGAAATATTCATCGCACGACGGTTCGGATGTACGTTCCTTTTACGTAGTCTACATCCGTATACATTAATAAATTCCTATAGATGAATGTAAGTAAACGTGGTTAACCGGAATTAAACGGTCTTGACAACCTAAGGATGACATGCCAACATCTTCAACTAATCTTAGAAACCATGAAGGTTCATGTATTTTCAATGCCTAGAGAGCTTACAAACACGGAGTTCATGGATAACATCTGTAAGTACTAAACCCAGCCACAAGTAGTACGAAACGAAGGTAAACAGAGAAAATATAAATTTAAACATATTCAAATACTAAAACGCACATACATCTCCAACGTCTTAGTAGCCATCAGTGACAATCCACCATCACTTCACAATGGCTAAAATACTGATGAAAACAGCCTACCTCCACGAGACATCCCTACGGCAAAACATTTCTTCAGACGGCAGTACTGACAACTATTGCGAGTCATTGCAGTTACTTCACACTTCTCATCATTCGCACACTGCTGCGTTAATCCTTGGATAATGCAACGCCGAAAGAAACCCTTATACAGTACACAAACAGAACACACCTTGATATTATTTCTAATTTAATACAATTGTAAACAAAAAGAAATATTTGAAATTCTTAGACTTAAAATGTTTTAAAATAAAACTAAAAAATACTGGTAAGATTAACTGATGATCATAACAAAATTTATTAAAAAAAAATAATCAATAAGACATACAGTAACATGCATTAGAAGAAGCTCAGCTGTTGTAGAAAAGCCAAATGTCATTAAAAATTCTGCTAAGTCACTCGAGGTTAGGTAAAGGTAAAGGTACATGAATTTATGTAGCACCTTAGATAACAAGCATCTCATCCTCAAGGCGCTCAGACATCGATCGCACAGTTTAGCCTGCAAACGACACCATGACTGCCTTTAGCCTTCGTTCACGTTCACCAGATGGCGCCGCCACTGCCATGACCTTGAAATCTATGTCAGGGGTCACTAGAGGTTACTGAAAATGGTACCATTCAAAAACTTGGGTACAGTTTCCTATTTACATTCCATAGCAACTGTGGCCGTATCTTTCACCGTTTTGACACACTAATGTGACAGCAGCCAGCCATCCAGCCACCGCACAGCAACAAATGCTACACTTCTGGGGCCGTATGCATGACGCCGTCGTAAGTGCTAGTCTCTAGACTAAAATCGACTTATATTCTTCTCGTATGCGTGTCATTTACCATAATTGGTCAGCCATGAAACAGCGTCCTCATCCGCAGAGTGTAGCCGAGATAAGCCACCATTCAGTTTTGTCAGGGGGCAGGATTC
>Ga0209339_1000568_pt1 | contig 13799 bp, 11 predicted proteins | sample OlaalgELextract3_FD_187376 | JGI IMG/M metagenome (GOLD analysis project Ga0209339, IMG submission 187376) | Olavius algarvensis symbiont microbial communities from Tuscany, Italy - Type A ELBA extract 3 (SPAdes) (version 2) | ecosystem: Host-associated > Annelida > Digestive system >... | reverse complement strand
GTTATTCTCAGTAATGAGTCATGTCGACCTAACGGTGTCCATTATTTCTCTTTTTGTCTTAACATCTGCAGTATCTCTTCATTTGTTTTGTGCTCAGTCCACGGTACGCCTCCAAATCCATATTTTAAATGCCTCGAGTCGTCGAATATCTTCTTTTTGTAGAGTCCACGTTTCGCTTCCATACAACGCAACACTCCAAACAAATGCTTTCACCATACGTTTCTTCAAGTGAAGGCTGAGGGATCCTCGCATAAGGTCACTTTTCTTGTTGAAAACCTTTTTTCCCAAAGCAATTCGTCTTCTTACTTCATGACAACTTCTACAGTCTTCAGTTAGGCCTACAGTAAGGAATCTCTGGATAAAATTATTATTATAGCTTGTTGCAGTTTGAACATAATCTCTTTCGTTTCTGTGAACGCCGAATTTGCGCCGTATAGAATATTCTGATGGATTGGCTGGCAAGTTTTACAATTTCGGCTGGTATTCGGCTGAACCACCAAAAAATCGGCGACGCTGCATGCTTACAAAATTCGGCGCGCGGCGGCGGCGCAGGGATCTACATCTTAACCACTGGTGCGTTCAGATGAGTAGGCCTAGGTTGAATCAAAATCCAATGACTTACCGGTGTTGTCCTCATCCTGGCCTACGATTGCATGACACCTACATGCAATCATTGTCGTCATTCTAGTCATTAAGTAAGGCTGTCAGACCAGTATTGAGATACGATAACATGATTAGATGGCGACAATATTGGTCCGTTTAGTACGTACGTGTTCTACGAAGAGTGACATGCCCTGGTCTGTTCCACCTCGCAGACGAAAGCCCCACGGCTGTGACGTCTCCATCCGTCTCAGCTGTACTTGAAACGTATCAGCCATGACGCACTCGACGAAACACCAATCAACTAGCTAATCACTAAACAATTTTGCTTGCATTCGACTGAAACACGAACATGAGCCTATACTTAATGAAAGTCGGTAAACAAGATGAACGCGCCCGTTAAGCGCTGCCTGCGCCGATCACCAGTTGCGTGGCGTCTGCCAGTTTCAGCTGCCATAGGCGCCTCAGCTGCGCAATCTCGCATCAGCAGCTCCGCACTGCCATAGAATGTCGGTGCGTTGGACTTGCTGACCAACGCGATCATAGCAGCAGTCATTTCTGCTGTCCCTACAGATTACAGAACGTTCTCACGAACGACCGTTTCACGTGCGCTGTGACAGTTGCGAACATGTCCTAAGCGATTCCGGTCCGCCATAGCGAAGTTCCGCCATATAGGATGCCTAACCCTAACCCTAACCCTAACCCTAGCTATGCCGGACCTTCGCTATGGCGGCCCTTCGCTATGGCGGGCCGGTACCGTCCTAAGCATGAAGTGACCAGTGGCGGCGCTAATGAGCTATGATCTATGTGTTTGCCAGCCTATGAACTGCCAGTTGGCACAATAGATGTTGTGGATATGGGCTAAATATCGGATATGTGCGTAAGTCGGTTAGGCCTATCTGTTGCATCCCAGTCAGCTTTGTCTTCGTCTGAGTGCAGCACATAGGGCTTAACTTCGATTGGCATCTATAAAGGTGTTCGCATTGCATAGCATTGCGTTTGTCGATCTAAACTACTAGTAGGATGAGTATACAAAATGGACTCAAAATGACAACTTCAGAGTTGATGGCAACATTTTGCCATTAACAAGAATCGCCCGCCTCTTGTTCGACTTTGGCGTCATGCCAAAGGAGTTGTCAACGCAACGGACGATGATTGTTAACAACAAGTTCCGACGGTCGCACTCATTCGCTGACAACAGCTGCGGCGTGACGACGGTCGTGTTTGGTTGACAAGTATAGGTTAGATCTAAATGCGGTAATAGAATCAGCGGTGCCAGTGTTCCCATGGGTCTATCTTGTATTGTTTTCGAGATATGATCACGGAACGGACAATGGACGAACCGACGTTGGCAAGCATCCCGTGTCTGGCCCTTAAGACGAGCCAGCAAAAATTCTACCATCGCCAGCTAGGCTCGCCTATACCCGTATACAGTGAGTCAGTGACCTTCGAATGCCTACTTTTACGATCTGACGCCGCCACTGCTTTTGAGGACAGTGTCAATTATGGTTCTCGTTGTGTAACAGACTGCAACACTGCAGCGGTATTACTGCGTGATCTGCGGAGGTAGACCTATGCCATTGGACCGGTCAAGGTCATTCGGGGCCAGTGATGACTACGACAACGCACAGTATTTTTCTATACGTTTATTTTATAACTTTACTGGTTTGACTGCTGCGGACACTCAGACATTTCTGCGGATAATAATTTTGTAGATTGGCTCTTGAGTTACAGCTAACAGAATAGAGTTGAACCACGCACGATCAAAGCCCGATCCAGTCGACCGACCTCTGCTCGTACCATGTGCAACATTACAATGGTAGGCTACAGAAATCTGTAGCACAGACAGTTCCGACAGCCCCAGTAATTTTCACTGAATCATTTATTGTAACCTAGTTTTGGATTGTCCCAATTACTAACGAAAGTTCCTCCCAGCATCAGTTCTTAATTTTCGCACTAACGCGGAACTAGCACTCAGAAGTTGGTAGGTTGTAGTTTAATTGATAAAGCACGTACAAACAAGGAAATACAGTTATTAGCGTACAATAAAGACGGCAGTGGCAGTGACGTTGTCTAAATTGATGGCGTTTCGCCCACTGAACTACGTGGATGATAGCAATTGCACTGTGGTGTTTTTCTAGTTCTCTGTTACTTTTTAGTTTTAGTCTTCTGATTCCGACTATTCTGATACCGCAAAGCAGCTGCCGCAAAGCACTGTTATTGCAGTGATACACATATTTAGCTGAAAACTGACACAAACCAAAGGTGTTGTCAACGCAACGGACGACGATTATTAACAGCAGATTCCAACTGTCGCACTCTGTAAACAACCGTTGACAACAGCTGTGGTCTGACGCGAAGTCGAGCAGGAGGCCATAGTAATATTTGAACACATGTTACTTTAAACCACAATCTCCCCCGGGGAGGACATCTGGGGAATGATATGACATAGACAGCATTTATCTTTGCACACACCGGTACTCGTTTATTCATTTATTATCGTTTTTACTTTGTCGTTGTTTTCGCTTATTTTTTCTGTATTTTTTTAGTTTTCGTTTTCATTACAAGAAGAACACTGTTATACGGTTTGGTGCTCTGACGGGCGCAGTCGACTCCACGCACCGAGGTGTTCGTACCCTGCAGCTCATCCGCTGTCGCTGCCGGCCCGTTGCAGGGCCGGCTTCGTATTTTTAGCAGCAACAGCGGCGGCGGCGGTAGCAGACGGTTTGCAGATTCCACAGTAGATCAAACCAGCGACAGGATAGATGTCACTGCACTGACAGAAATTAATCGACAAATCTAGACCTAGCAGCGGCATGGCCATTTTGTTCGAGAAAACCAATTCTCAGAGAAGAATGTAGGCCTTAGTTGTGCCAGATTCACTCTATCTATAAAGTGTCCTGTGGAAGTTGTTTCTCAAATTTAGCATAGGCCTATGTAATGTTTTATTCTGATGCAAGCTCACTGGTTTTTCACAACTTTTCTCATATAATGCGCATCGATTTCTTTTCTTATAGTCTTCCTATTACCAGAGGGCAAACCCACGCTCTTTCGGAAATCAGACATGGAATGTTATAAAAGGTTGGGACCCAGAAAAGATATCTAGGACCTTCAAGGGCGACAGCCTGGGTGCACAACGTGGTCAACTACCTGCTGGAAATCTACAGGTTGGGTCCAAAAAATGCAAACCTACTGTGAAACAGCACTTTTGGCTGTTTTTTTTTGTTTACGTCATCATACACGTACAGGCGTCGTGTTAGTCATAAATAACGCTTCGTGCAGACCCTAAGGGCGCCTAAGTAACATTGGTCTGTTGCAGGTTTCTGTAGCAATATGACAAACCAGCCAAGGAAACGAGTTGCAGATATTGCTATGTCGCTGAAGACATAACTGTTTGTTCGGAGCTATCCATAGCTCCGCCGCGTCTGACACATTGTTTTTTACTGCTCGCACGTCCCTTTCGTTTTTTTTCTTTTTTGTTTTGTAAGGTGTCCTAGCAGTCTTTGACATTATGCCACCTTAATCAGCTTCGTTCACTAACTAACTAAGTACTAACTAAGATGAGCCTGGCAAGAAGAGTTGTGAAGACACAACCACTGACTACTCAAAGTGCATCGTATGTCAAGGACAGCCTGCACTTTGTTCAGCCTACAACAAAATTTAAGCTGGTACAAGCCGCGAATGCTCGTCAAGATAATGTCTTCCAGAGACTGCATCACGACTGTGCGTCAGAAAGATCGTTAGAAGACAATGTGCCAAGGTGGCACCAGAAATGTTAGATGTGGCTGTAATTCAAGCATGCTGCATCGTTTTGCAAAGAAAACTCGTCAGCAAAACCAGTGACGGGACGCGAGTCTCGAAACTTGGTCTGCTGAAGCTACTGGCGCCTTGGTCTCGAGGTCTCAAAACACCATTTTTAGTGTCTTGAAGGTTACTGTCTCGGTTTTGATCTTGGTCCCGCGTCAGATAATTTACTATAAACAGTGGACGTTGTCTTGAAACTAAGTTGGCATATCTTCAATGAAACGAACTTAGACAGCTGTGTTGTTGTTTTCTCATACGAGCAGGTTCGGTGGAGCCCCACTGGCAATTAGTAAGCTCCTATTCACCGCGGGGCCCAGAGACTATATAGGCCGGTCTATATAATCTCTGGCGGGGCCTGGCCTCGCCGAATCTGTATTAGTCTTGAACGCCAACGTCAATGTCTTATTCTTCGTCCTGAGTGACTACTGTCATGGTCCCATCACCCACAAAAACCGGAAAAAAATATTTTTGCTACTAAAGAATTTTGAACTTGTCTCAAGAAATAACCTCAATCTTGTCATTTAGCCTAAAATGTTTCCGAGTAATCCCTTCATGTCCCTTGGCTTTATGGTGGGAGGCATCGTAGTTGTTCATACTATTAATTCCATGTATACAAAGTGCAAGCAACGATAAAAAATATGTCATACAAATACTGATGTAGTGAACCTGCATACAACAGACAAAACTCACTTCTTACTGAAAACAACAAAAAAACTGTAACAGCAGCACTCAGAGAGCACAAATCTCCACCAATGCCAAAATTGTCCAAAGGGATCCAGGATTCAAATCCGGATTTTCGGATTAATCCAGATCCGGATGTCTGTCAGATCTGTCCCGAAATGTTGTGGATGCATTATCTTGCCGGCGTCAGTCATTTTGCCAAGTATGGAACAAGTCGGCCGTTGATTATATGAGAAATGCTAACAAATGTCCAAAAATCCCCTATTCTGCAATGGTGAAGAAAATAAAAAAGTGATCTGGAATTCACACACGGATCCAGATCGCCACCAAAAGTTAATCACTTCTAGAGGGTCACCCTTGCCCATGCCTGCCAAGTTTGGTCGACGTCCATTTCTGCGTTCGTCAGTTATCCTGTTTACAGAATGACAGACACAACATTCACATAACCTCCGCATCACTGGCGGAGGTTATAACAATAAACTAAGAGGAAAACAACATAATCACAAATTAAATTTTCAACCAGTCATTCGTCCTATCTAGGCATCTTCGTGACGCTAGCATACACCAGGCGAGACAGTCAGGCTCATGCAACAGTTTGACTCTTTGAAAGCACCGTAAACAGCGTTAGCACTTCATCACGCAGCCATCAACGAGGCCGTAGTAACACAGTGGTCGTCACAGTTGAGCTGCCCACCAGTCTTGTCCAGAATATCGTTAATGTTGAGACTTTCTCCTGCAGTACAACACAGAAACCACAACAGTTAGTGGAATATTAATTATACACTAAAACGATGCAACAGAATAATCAATCAATCAGGCAAGCAGTTGGTGATGCATCGTATGTAATCATGATAATGGTGAAGTGCAGAGATGGGCAGACAACATAATCGCTGATCGAATGACTGATCAAGCAGACGCGTCCTAAGAATATGCGTGATGATTATGACTGATAAGAGGCCGCCGGTAGCGTGTGCTGATAGACTGTTCCGTATTGCTTGAGCTGCAGCTGCCGAAGACTGTTCTAAGTTCCAACCTTGACTGATCTGTGAGTTGCTTCTCAACAGACTGGAAACTGAGTAGGTAAATGCTGGCACCAGAATAAAGACATAACTGTAACTCTAGGTATCATGATATTATAAATGTAACGTATAGTCTGCTTCAGAAAATAAGCAAAACAACAAGTTTATTATAACGTAAAAAATGTCAAACCGGGCGGAAGGTTGTAACCCTTGTTCAGTCCGAGAGGATTCGATGGCGTAATGCAGTCCATTGAAGCCTCTTTCCTCAGACACTTATCAATGTCCACACAGCTGAAGAAAGCCACCGACTAACCGCATACAACAAACACAATGAGACAATCAGCCTCCAGCAACAGACCACGCGACAGCATGTTCATCAACGGCAACACATACTAAGTTGTCGTCAAGGTCCAAGAAAATGAACTCGCTCAACTTAATCTGCTGTGAATTTGGTATGAAACTTATCTTGCCGCGGACTACAGGCTATTCTATTTAAATGGGGAAAAATTGGCTCAAGAAACTGTTTTTAGATTGACATGACTTTCCACGATTGTTCAAGGATAACAATTTTGGTACAAATCATACGCAACTTCCTATCAGTGAGTAACAGTAACTATGGTCGTATTTTGCACCATTTCAACATAACAGCATTGCAACGAGGAAAAAAATTGCCATTTATATCTACCCCAGTTTCATTTAATGCCCTCACCTGAGGGATCCTGTGAGAACTGTTGTATGAAATTTGGCCCCAAAACCACGGTATCTGTACTACCTGAAGGTGAACAAGAACTTAGCTATCACCAACAGATAGAGCGTCAGCTGTGCACAATACGCTGAGGGCATCTATAGGCATAAATATTACACTGTGACCTTGAAATCTAGGTCACTAGGGTCACTCAAGGTCACTGGAAACAGAACCATTGGACAGATCATACACGACTTAGTAGTAGTCGAGTTATTTGACGTTGAATACTATTGTAACCTTGAAATCTGGCTTAGAGGTCACTCAAGGTCATTAAATTTGGTGCCATTCAAAAACTTGGGTGTTTCCTATTCGCCTTCTATAGTAACTATGGCCGTATCTTTAGCCATTTCGGAGATATTCAGCGTCAGATAATGACCTGACCTTGAAATGTGGGTTTGGGGTTGTTCAAGGTCATTGAAAATGGTGCGCTTCGATAGACCATGTATGACTTTCTATTAGTCCGCCATTGTAACTATAGCTCTATCTTGTACCGCTAACGAGTTATTGGACGTTGAATATTATCGTGACCTTGAAATGTGGGTCAAAGGTCACTCAAGGTCATTGAAAGTTGTACCATTTGAAAGTTTGGGTACGGTTTCCTAACTTTTCCTACCCTAACCCTAACCCTAATTATAACCCTAACCCTAGGGTTAGGGGTCAAGGTCATTGAAAATGGCGCAGTTCGATAGACCATATGCGACTTTCTATTGGTCCGCCATTGTAAATATAGCTCTATCTTGTACCATTTTTCAGTTATTTGACGTTGAATAACATCGTGACCTTGAAATCGGGGTTAGAGGCCATTCAAGGTCATTGAAGTTGGTGCCATTCGAAAGCTTGGGTGCAGTTTCCTATTCGCCTTCTATAGTAACTATGGCCGTATCTGTAGCCGTTTGTGAGATATTTAGCATCAAAGAGTGGTGTGACCTTGAAAACGGGGTTAGGGTTCGTTCAAGGTCATTGGAAATGGCACCATTTGATAGATCGCATACGAGTTCCTATTTGCCTTCCATAGTAACTATGGCGATATTTTGTATCGTTTGCGAGATATAGCGACTTATTGGTAGAAAATCGCAAATTTTTTCTACCCCACCTGTATTTAGCGCCCCGCAGGAGGTGACCCCGTCAGAATTTTGTGAAAATGTTTGATGCTGGTAAAACTAGAATTATTGGGCTACCGTATGGTGAAAAAAATGTGACGATATGTTAAGCTGTTTTCATCTGATACTGGAACGTAACGGACAGACAGATGGTCGGACAGACAGATAGATTTGCTATAGCAATATCGCGCGTCAGTGTGCTGACGCGAAATAAAAATGCATGATCCTACACACAGTTGTCTCGAAGCAGCAGCTGTAGCATGTACAAACTTATCGATAACTAAGGAAAAGAGTAAAATGATATGTTATGTAGGCAACAGTTTGTTATCATACATGTGTTGTAACCAAATTACAAAATATAGTTGCAGAATCACTGACAAAAAAATCCTAAACAACGTAAATGATCAATAACAGAAACACAAGCAGATAGTAGCAGATACAGCATGATTTCTAGTCTCAGAAAATATAAATAGCTCTACTATCATTTGATATTCATTGGCTAGCACAGCAGTACCATTGGCAGGTCGTCAAAGCCAAGTTTGTATGCAAACATGGACCGCGTCAGTAAGTTGGTGATCTGTAGCGCAAGTGCCACGCGATATCGATCATCTGAAGTGACGAGATATCGGACTTCATCGTGGATGCTGATGCAGAATCGTCCGTTGATGTGATAACTGTCGAGCAACCAGCGCATACAGACGAGCATCAAGTGCAGGTAGTCAACGGCCGAACTCTGCACAACCCAGTTCACCCGGCTCGTCATGAACTAAACACACACATTGAACATTCCAACGACTGTCAGAATTCTTCTTCTTTTCTTTCTTTCTTTACGACGAGGCACGTGCCCCCTTCATGTACCAGTGCTGAGGCCTGCCTCAGTCACCGGCTGGCCCAATGCACAGTTCCAGGGATACGGCAAGTGTGTAGTGTTGCACATCACCGTCAGGCTCTGTGAGAAGAAAATGAACTTTCAAATGATTTGTTAACACAATTATTACAATTATCTCACCCTGTAAACAGCCAGCAAAGTATTGTTTTTGGTCGCCTGTGTTTGTTACAATGTTTGTAACCATGTTTGTAAATGTAAACGTGTTTGTTTCTTAGCTACAATACAGGAAAACAGATACAGGTATCGCCATTAAACTTTCAGAATAGACAGGCAATGGCTCTGGGATGATGCTGTTAAATTTGCCAGATGGCAGCACCCTGCAACGGGGTGCATGGCGACGTTTGCTGCGCACAGCACTGCTTATTACTATTATTGAGACATAATTCATCAACGTTCACAATGCCAGCAGTCTTATCATTATGTTACTGCAGTTAAGCAAACACAGGCTAATTAGGAGAAATATGATCAAGTGTAAGTAAGTAAGTAAGAGTATTTTTTTCCGGCGCCTAAAAGCAAGAGTCACTAGGCGCCGAGCAAGAGTCACTAGGCGTCACCAAGATGCATATGCAGCAAATGCAGGGACGGCAGTTACAACTATGTGCAAGCAACACCCTGCAAGCAACATCTCCATTGCTGACTGTTAGAGGTTTTTCTACGACGATGCGCTATATAAATCGACATTATCTATCTATCTATCTGCTAGGGACCAACCTAATTCACGGGAAAAAATGCGCGATTTAATAATAATAAATAATAATAACGGATTTGTATAGCGCCTTTAGGTCCGGTATAGTTTTTAAAATGTGCCAAATTTCACGGAAAATTCACGGAAGGAGTTTGAGAAATTCATGGGAAATTCACGGGCCCCACAGCCGTTATTTCGAAGTGCTATATTAATGCAAACTAAGAAATCTGTCGAATAGCACATTTGAAATTTCTGAACAACGAATATTTATTTTTGTTATTAATGTACTAAGTCAAGACTCAAGACTGGATGTAAGTAAGTAACACAGCACTTGATCATATTTCTCCTAATTAGCCAACTACTTAGTGCTGATGTGTGACACATAGCAAACAGCAAAATCCGCACAAAAGCTGTTGATAAAACTCTGAAAACCTTCATAAATGAAAGTAAAAGTGTTAAAATTCACGAAAAAGCACAGATTTCACGGAATTTCACGGAAACACGGAAATGGGCGTTTTTCACGGAAGAAGGCCAATTTCACGGAAAATGTCACGGCCGTGAAATCGTGAATTAGGTTGGTCCCTACTGACTGTATGCCTCTATCTAGCCTACTCAAAACTATTAAAGTTAATGGCGTCATTGAATGTGGTCGTGTATGAAAAAATTGCGATTCTCTGGCTTTGGCATCGATCACTGCTGGATCGTCGCATGTCATCAACATTTGGACGGTCCAGTATAGCTTATAGCATGCAAGTGTTGTCCGTCTCATGCTACAAACAAATGCTGCCGTGTCACACATCAGCGAATCTTGTTTATCACACAAATCGACAATGTTATGCCGAAGACAAATTTTCCAAAAACCATTTTTAACCCCCCATTTGCAGACATCTAAAGATACCATACCATACCATACCATACCATACCATCTGGGCCACAGTGGTCTAGATTTGCCACGAACAATGCTGAGGCCAATTTAAGATGGCCCAATGCGCAAGCCCTGTCGAAATGGGAAGGAAGGATAGGGAGTGCACTGCTACTGTCATTTTTGCTGGCAGTGCATGTGTGTAGTGTGTGCAAGAAAGTAGGAAGGGAGATTAAAGGGCTCGTGCCTATCATTTTACGAGCTAGGCCTGAGCGTTGGGTTTCTCTGAGGTCATGCACTGTGCTTACAGTGCCGGAGTCAGCCTTATCTGTTATTCCAACGCTGGCTTGCACTAGAGGTCTGGGCGCCCTTAAACCCGGTTCTAGTGGCCTGTCACAGATTTATGAGGACATAGGCGGACCCTCTGTGCCTGCCCGAGACATTACTCTCTGAATGTGCACTTAGTTGACCTGCTTGTACCGACAAGCTGCCGGAGCCTTGAGTTAAACCCAGCACCAGATCTTCGCAGCCTGGTGGCCTCACACGCCAAGCACACTGCAGCGAGTGACTTACGAAACTGCACCACCGGGGCAGGCCGACACCTAATGATATTGCAACTAAAAGGAGAGAAGCTACATCCGGGACACAGCTTTACCATCATGCAAAATTTCACGCTGATCGCAGGCACCATTGCCGAAATATCTGTCTCCGGACAGAGAAAAAGAATTACAGCATATTTAATATATGACAAAATGCTATACTAGCAACTGCCAGATAAAAAGCTGATCACTACAAACCTCACTGTGAACATTACGTGGTTCCAAAGATTTACTGATGAGACAACCAAGAACAGGTGTTTGCGGTTTATCTGATCTTGCAATTGTTTCCAACATGTTGAACATGTGTGACTCACTATCAGCAACAGTTAAACAGAAAAAAAACTTAGTTAGCAGCTCCGTCAAAACACAGCATCAACGCTAGTTAAATCTTTCAGTTCCAACCAGTAACGGAAAATGACAATCAGTGATATTTTGGTTTAACGGCTACACAAACAAAGAGATTTGTAAGTTGGCCGTGGAACAGCTGCGTCGTTACACTTGGAATACCGGTAGTAAAAAAAGTGTCGGTGGAGCATATAACAATTTATATCATTGTCCATCAAGGCAGATTCTTGCTGTTTGTCTGTTATTCATTCGTTATGTCTGTGAGCAAGATAACACGAATGCATTTAAGGACGTCGACCAAACATGGTAGGCATGTGCAATGGGTGACACTCTACAAGTGATTAAATTTTGGTGTGGATCCGAATCCGGATGTGGATCTACAATCACTTTTCCACTTCCCTTAACATTACAAGATACGGCTTGATACGATTCATTGTCACTCGCCAGAGGGCTCCACTGCATTTTTCCGTGACAAAGCAGCAGCCTTGGCGGAGTTTGCGTTCTCTGAGCACATCTAGTTTGTCAGAGTTTACATGGAATATATTTAAATCATGCTATTATGTGCCACAAACTGCAGTCGGGATAGTCAATATGGGAAATCCCAACGTCAGACAGCTGCTGACATCAATATGCATGCTTAGTATTAGCTGAGGTATGCACTACCCGAGTGCTACCTCGTATTGTAAATCCTGGCAGAGGTTACACAACTCTGTTACTGTAATGTGACAGCAACTGTAGCTTACAGTGCCAGACTGCCTTCACAGACCCCAGACTTCATTTTCTGATTTCCTATGCCCATCGGTTTTGTTCCGTTTTCTTTTGTCATTATTTCTTTTAGTTGCTGATCTCGTGCGGTAGACTAAGCTGGCTATCCATCAGTAGTTGAGTGCACGTTAAATCTATGCTACAAGGAAAGAAGGAAGATGGCAATAAACCATCACCAGTCGACTTGCATCTCATTCCAACTAAGACCTGTGTGACGGCATCATGAAGGATATCCGTGCAGAACTGCTCCAATATTGCAGAAAAAGTCCCAGTTTAAGGTCCCACTTTACAGATGGCAGCCTGCATGACATTAAATAAAAGGTGACTTTCTACACACATCTGCTATCACAATGATCTGTTTTGTTATAATATCAGACATCTGCAAAACAACTTTGACTGCATCACATGCTGTAGCAAACACACGCCATAGAAAACCAACACCATGCTTATTCTGTATTTGCTCCATCCACCTGGAACTCTCTACCTGCTGACATTCGACTGTGCAATAACACTCTCACTTTCAAACGCCACTTGAAAACCCATCTATTCAAACTCACTTAGTCCTCCTGTGCTGCATCAAATGTCTCTGTATCTTCGGACCTAAAGGCGCTATACAAATCTGTTATTATTATTATTATTAAAGACTAAAGAGCATCAGAAAAGTTAATGCAGCAAATCAAACCTGCCACCTTCCCAAAGTGTCACTTCTGCATCAGTCATCACTTTCTCTGTATTCTTTCTCCTGCCATCAACACAATTTCATTTTACTGAATAAAGCAAACAGACCTCAAATTAACACAACAGTAATAGCTGAAATTTAAAGACGACAAATTGCGACTCATCGAGAGATATAGTCTTCGCCCACACATGTACGCAGATGACACGCAGATGTACGGTTTCAATTCTGTGACAGAAGCTTCATCGCTTTAGGAATGGATGTTGGCATACGTCGATGCCGTTACGCTGTCGATGCGAAGTAACAGACTGCACTCAACACAGCCAAAACCGAGGTTCTCTAACGTGTGATAAGTCACAGACAACACCAAAGCCTCAAGTCACAGGTGCGGATTGTTGGAGACTATTACTGCTGCCAGTTCCGTATGTAACCTGGTCTCCAAAGTCTCCATGAAGACTACGTCTCGAAGACAGTGTCCAGCTGCTTCACCAGTCTACGTCAGATATGAAGCATACGTCAATCTAGCTGTCTTCAGACCAGTGCTGCTTTCGCTCATTATATCTCTGGTGTTGTCAGTTGTCACTGCTCGACTATGGCAATGCGACATTGGATGGTCATGTGCTCCCAGTGCCCCATAGCTGGCAATGCTAATGGTAGCAGCTGCAACAGTACAATTAAATTACCGTAATGAACGTCAGATAGTAGTAATAATAATTGCAAAGTGCCAAATCACCGGACTCTTTTTCCTTTAGTTGCTTGAAACATCGTTTTTGCTTTCTGTTGCGCTTCCTTCTCCTGCAGCTGATGGTTAAACTTCATCAGCAGCTGCTTTGCAAACTTCAATCCTGCACCGTAGATACGTCCGTAGTTAAATATCTACAACGACACACAATTAATATACATTATTGCACAGTGGTATATTACATATGATCACGTGTTATCACTCCACAAATTCGGCCTCTGTGAGAATACTGCAAAACTAGTAATAGTCCGACAATTATTACGTGCAGTTGACTAAACTGGCTTATG
>Ga0209339_1000567_pt1 | contig 13805 bp, 5 predicted proteins | sample OlaalgELextract3_FD_187376 | JGI IMG/M metagenome (GOLD analysis project Ga0209339, IMG submission 187376) | Olavius algarvensis symbiont microbial communities from Tuscany, Italy - Type A ELBA extract 3 (SPAdes) (version 2) | ecosystem: Host-associated > Annelida > Digestive system >... | reverse complement strand
TCTAAGCTCTGCATGGCAGCACGAGTGATGGCACTTCGGCGGCTGATGTCACAAGTGCTTCCGGTTGATGAGTGGATAAGAGAGCCAAGGTAGACAAACTCCTCGACTACCATGACGTCGTGGCCACAGGTGTTTCGGGGACGATTTTACAGGTCAGACAACCTAACCAACAGCATCACAGCCCTGAAGGACTGTGGTTAGTCAACCAATTCAAGGACCAATCTCATCAGGTACAGCTCACTAAAAGGTTAAGAAACGGATGTAACCAAAAACGTTTAAGACCAAAAATACAGAGGTGCTCGGAAGACAGAAAGCTAAACCAAGATCAATGCAGGAAAAAATAAAAATACAAAACTGTTCAAGTATCACGTCCGGTGAAATGCTTCCCACTCTTTGTAACTTCCATTCTATCAATCATGTTTTTAAGTTTTCGAGGCAGTTTAGAACTGCAACTACAAAATTAATATGCTTTCAACAGCAGATGTCAATGACACAAAGTTCACGTACTGCTGCGGTGTTCGAGACCCATTGGACGAAGTCGATTGTATGCCGTGTTACTCTGCTTGTGATGTGACACTTGCAGCGCATATGTAAGAATTGCCATCTGGAAAGGATCGGTGACGTACATGATCTTAGTGGCGAGGTAGTCGGCTGCACGACCAGCTGCGGCATCCGCTCTCTGCTTTGCATCCTGCATTTCATTAAACAGCACATGCAAACTGGGTTTCATATATAGTTTAATGGTGCCTGAAGCAACTGATCGCTACACAGCTCATTTCATTGGAAAAACATAAAACTGGCATAGATAATTGTAGTTAAATTTAAATGCCAACTAGAATGATGGTCCGTTAGGCCTACCAATCTATCTTTGACCTCACGTGACCTTTGACTTCCTGACCTCCATAGTTGATCCTATCATGCCCTCGCCCAGTGGATCATTTTACTCATTTTCAAAATATCATGTTCACAAGTTTGGTAACAGACAAACGGATGGACGGACGAACGAACGGAACGGACAGTACGAGAACATAACGCCTCCACCTGCCAGTCAGGCTGGGCAGAGGCATAAAAAGCTGCAGATGGTATCGTATAGTAGGGTTGAAAGTCCCACTCGACATATTTCTAGGACGATTTTTTCAAGGTAAGCACCCAACCAACAGCGTCATAGCTGTAGCCAATCAACTGAAAGAAGACAAAAAGTTGACAGTGAGCGAGACACGATTGCACGTAAAACTGTAGCCATTAACTACATAACAAGTTAATGATCGGTGGCCATGCTTACATTAACACAAACATTGTCACATCAACACAATTATTACTAGCAATAGCTCCATTTCAGGAAGCGTCCAAAGAAATAATCAGTCCAGAAAACAAAGCAAACACAGAGTAAATTCAAACGTACACCAGTGAGACGACGAGCAAGAGACAGCGATATGAGAACATGAGAAGTGATAGGTATGTGCCATGTCTCATTCTCACCACTTGGCGTTGTCGTGTTTGGCTGTACAAACATACCAGTAATGCTTCTTAAAAAGTAACAGAACAAGAACAAGAACAACATCAACAACAATGCACACACACACAACTATTTTAACGGCTATTTTCTAGTATGTCCCTTAAAAAACCTGCAGCGAATTGTTTACAGGCCAGATGCCTGCCCACTTCCAAAATTGGCAATGCACCTAAAGCAGTGGTTCACAAAGGGCTGGCAACTGCTATCTACTTATGGTTTGTGTTCAAATGACTTTCTTCTCTACTGTTAAAGAAAACTAAGGTATGGTATGGTATGGTATGGTAGGGTTTAATGTCCCATTTGAAACATTATAGGTCATTTTGGAGACGATAACTAAACGAAATAAAAATTTAAGCAAGCTGAACGAACAAAAATACAAAATTATTTAGGACAGTACGAACTAAAGTGAGATTTAATAAATTCCTGATGAAAAGACTGTCATTTAAAACATAAACAGCCGCCAACCCGAAAACTCATGCAGTTTAGCACAATCATCGATATGAGGCACGTTGGGAATTAGCGTGACCATTACAGTAACGAATACATGCCGCCATAGTTCTTTATGTTAACATGGCAAGTGCTTCTCGACTTTCTGCTTTCACAAGCTAAACTAAATTTGAACAAAAACTATATAATAATAAAAATTATTTTCTAAGAATTAGTTCTTACAAAATAATTTTATTTAAACAAAAACTAAAATTCTGTATGCAGAAAAAACTATACTAATATAATTAAATGCTGTTCTATTGTCTTTGGCATAAAATTGAGACTCCTTGTCATAAACATTTCGTCATCGTCTCCCACCGTCAACAAACTCGGCCGCTTACTACCAGCAACATGTGTCACAACTTGCCACAGTCCAGCGGCACTGTGTTGATAACACCTAGCCGGTTGCAGTGTTGACAGCATGCGATGAAGCCAGATATTGGCTGAGAATCGCGATTTTTGCCTACCCCACCTGCATTCAATGCCCCCATTAGGGGGTTCCCATCGGAATATTGCCTTGACGTTTGGTATGGAAAAACTAGAATGATGTGGCTACCGGACGGTGAAAAGTTTTAAAGATATGTTCATTCGTTTTGACAGAATACACAAACGTGAGATGGATGGAAGACAGACGGACACTGCGTAATGGCATAGGCCGTGCTTGCATATCATCGTGTGGAAAAAACTGAAATTAATTGGAGAACTAAAATGGCTCTGGCTAGTACAACGCACTAACCATTACACCACACAGTTACTCAAGGTAAATCCAGATCTACAAATAGTTAAGTGTAAGTGTAAATGTAGATGTTGAAGAGTGATTTATTACATGCTGGAGGTTACCAGCAGCAACAAGGCACACTGGTGGCATACAAATTAGCATTAAAACACAGCCTAAAGTATTTACCCAGAAACTCCGGTCATAGTAATGTTCTGCTGTTTCAACAAATGCACCGTATTCATTCTGCTGCTCTGTCAACCACAGTGCCATTTTGTTGAGAATTTTAACTGGAATGTAGAGTATTTCCATCCACTGACTAACCAGTGCAGCCGACAGGGACTTCAATGCTAGTGACGTCAGCCTGATAATACAGTAACACAAACTGATCACAACTTCCAAGAAGAATGATAAACCAACAATTCAAGCACAAATATCCACATTCCTTATACTTTTCTAAATACATACAAGAAACACAGTAACAATAATATTGTATTGTAGCAACCTGTAATTGAAAGATGTCAGAGACGAAATCTTGGCATTAAATCCAAGTAATTTAAATTTTACGAAAAGTTCATACTATTCAAACCAGAAGGTGTGCTCTCACAGAGAGGCTGTACGATGCGTCGTGTCTGTCTGTTGTTAGCTTCAAGCACAGTCATTTATTATTATTTACTTCCACTTCAGATTAAGCAATGTGCAAAATTAAATTCTGATCTGTTCTCTTTGGTGTACCCATAGAGGTCTGCTGTCATAAACAAGATTCAGTGATGTGTGGCATTTCATTGTGACTGTCTGGGCGACAAACAAATGACGCCGAGATTCAGCGATGTGTGGCATTTCATTGTGACTGTCTGGGCGACAAACAAATGACGCCGCTTAGTGTTATAACTTTACTTCATGGTCGAAATATTGACGACACTTGACGCTCCAGCAGTCATCGATCCCAAAGCCAGATATTGGTTAAAAATCACAATTTTTGCCCTAGTTAGGGGGCGTCCCCATCGAAATACTGCCATAACGTCTGGTATGAGAAAACTAGAATGGTGGCTAGCCGATGGCAAAAAAAATTTTGAAGATACATTTACTCGTTTCGACACAATACTCGAAAGTGACAGACAGACGGACAGACACAGCATGATGGCAGACAGATGGACAGACACAGCATGATAGCACAGGCCACGCTTATGCATAGCATTGTACAGCAAAAATCAATATAGCTGTAAATTACGTCTATTTTAATTACTACACTAAATGTAGACAACCAACAAAATGCAAATCAACTGTCCATCCAAAACAACTGACTTCAACTGATTACAACAACGCAAATATAACTGCACTTTGATAGCAGTGCACAGAAATACCTCGCAAATTATGCGACAGTACCGCTGTGTAGTCTAAATAAACCAGCTTGACAACAAACCTAACACACGGCCTTGTCGCACGCCTGAACATTTTGTACGAACCATCGTCTTGCATATATGCGTACATCCTCATCAGAACTACATAAAATAACTCACACTATTAACAACTGCTTGCTGTAGTTACATTAGTAAATAAATTAAAATGAACAGTATTCAACAATTTAACAAAACATAATCAAAACAACCGGGTACATACAGACGCTAATTTGAAAACGAGAAGCTTAGCTGTCGCAGTAAGGCTGTGTGATGCTGTGTTGCTGAAAATCTTGCTGTCACTCAAGGTCACTGACGGTCATTCGAAATTACACCGATGAGTATGGCGTAACTTCCTATTGGTACTCCACTGTAAGCATGTCTCTATTTTGTACTGCTTCTGAGATATTGCATGTCGAATAATGGTGTGCCCTTTAAATCCAAGTTAGGGGTCATTCAAGGTCACTGAAAATGTCACCAATTGATAAATAATATCAATGGTTTGCTGCACAAAGGCACTATGTCCACAAAACCTGTTTTCAAGAAAACTGCAAAGATACAAAGGTCATATGTCCCATTATGTGGACATGCGACATTTGTGCTTTTGACACCGGCACGTACTATGACTATTAGTGACAACATTCACGATATTTTGCAATGATGTAAACAAAACCACACTTGCATCAAATTACTGGCACCGATTTCTGGTATGTGTGTCATTAGCATAACGTATGGTAAGATTGCTCAAACATCATGAAGGGTAAGCACCACTATCGAGCCTAGAAAAATTTCACTCTGGCAATATCCAAAGCTTTGTAGATTTACTCTGACAACAGTAATGAGTACAAAGAAGCTGGGTAAAAAGAAACAACGAACAGTACTACAATATATGTAGACTGATACGCGAAAGCATTCATTCAGAGGAACGTTACTCACTTGTCTGCATGTATTCAAGTGTAATCTGCAACTTGTCGTCGTCGAGCAGGTTGATTGTCTGCAGATAGTTCAGTGTTTGGAGATTCACAGCGAACTCATAAACGTATCCTTCACCGGAGTCGTGATAAGCCCATGCCGTATTCAGTGATGTCAGATGATCTTCGAACATTCCCGGAGACACCAGATCACCTGTGCCACCACCAACGACAGCTTACCAATGTGAACTAGTGCGGCCTGTCAGCCTAGACAGTTCTACTGTAACATTTAAAAATAATTGCCAAAAGGTTTTAAAATCAAAATTTTGAAAATCTATTCCACAGTTTTTGCACATTGGCACATACATCATATGTGCCAAGTTTTATGTGAATCACAGAAAAACTGTAGGAGTAGCAATTTTTACGTAAAATTTTAAAAGCAAAATTTTGAAAACCTGTTCCAAAAAAAAAGTTTTCTGTGCATTGGCACATAGAACATATGTGCAAAGCTTAATGAAAATCAGCGAAAAACTGTAGGAGCAGCAGCGATTTAATAATTGTTTGACGACAGGCAGGCAGGCATCAGTCACCTATACACTAAGCTCCACTGTCTGCAAGCAGCAGATGATCTAAAAATCAAGAAAACTTCGTATAAATAGCAATAGATATTTTACCTCTTCAGCACTAGATTCCAACAACTTAAACAGAAACTGAAACAAGACAAACCAGCAAACAACAGTGCTGACTCACCATACACGTGGAGTGTAGAAACGCCAGAATACGGGATGTAGAGTAAATCTCGAGCTCCTGGATCGAAAAACCTCTCCGAGATGTTGATCTTCAGGTCGGGAATTATAAGCGAGCCAGTATTGACGAGGTCAACAAGATACGGTGTAAACTTGTATCGACCGACGACTCCATCATACTTAATACACAACATCACAGCGACGAATCAGTAATACCACAAAAACAATAAACTTTGTACAGCAGTCAGATGCGGATTATAAATCTAGTTATAAATTAAGCAAGCTGCTGCCTATCCTGCAGTTTCCTATTAGTGATCAAGAGTGACCACGAATCTAAATGGCCACGTTTATAAATCACTGCTTCGATGGGACACAAACTCAGCCTACAAACTGACATCTGTAGTGCAGTAGTACAATAGGCATGGAAGTGCATCTAACAACAATTACAATACTGTAACAAAAAAAACAAGCAAATATAATTACTATTCTTATCAGCACATAATTCCAGAGGTTCTAAATACATACATCAACCGTGATAGGAAATTCTTCATAATCTTCACGTTGGCTGCTAAATGCCCGCAGCTTGACAGTAAATTGACCTCGATCCAATGTTGATACAATCGGCATCATTATGTATGTTCCCACTCCAGCTTTTAGCTGTCAGCAGAATCACATTTATGTAACAATCACTGTCTAAATCAGTCGATAATCAGTACATCAAATGTCAGCATATTAACATATTATACAATATTGACGATTACTTAACTGGTAAAAATTAGTAGTCAACGATGGTAATTTGGAACTCTCATAAAATGCTCAAATGGTGCCTGGTCATCATGCAATATGAACTCAACTTTGCTCGGAGAGGCGTCTAATTTCAAATCAAAGTGATCCAGGATTCAGATTTCTGGACTAGTCCGGCCGGATTCAGATCCAAATGTTTGCTGGATCATTCCCAAAATACTGTGGATTCATTGTCAGCGCCAGTCATTTCACCAAGTGTCATAAAAATCGGCTGGTGACTGTATGAGAAATACTGATACATCTACTAAAATCCCCAATTCTGCAATGGTGAGGGAAGTAGAAAAATGATCCGGAATCCGTATCCGGCACCCGATCACCATTAATTAAAAGTTAATCAGTTCTTCTGAATGATATACCCGATCATAACATCGAGATTCAATGAAATCGTTCAATTACTTTTGCAGTAATCCTGTACACTAACAGACAGAATGTACGACAGACAAACCGACGTGATCACATAACCATAGCATAACCTCCACCTCGGCAAAGGTAACAATCCAGACTAAGTACATTATTTATGTAGGCCTATATTATAAATGAATCCAAATGTGCATAAACATTTTAAAACATGTCGGGATTCTATCTTTTGCTAAATATGGTGTATAAGAGTAAGCTCAAAATTAACATCTTAGCTCACCGGCAGCATGGTCTGAAAGTCACCGGAACTGGTTCGGGGAGCATATGACACTACGTAGCCGAAGTCTTCAACGTGAATAAACCTGTATGACTTAGGATCGCCCACCAACATGATCAGCACCTACGCCAATATACATCCGTCAAGTGTTACAACCAAAATTACTTCAATGTGCATCATTCGTGACAATGTAGTCCATCGATCATTTAAATCTCACTCGACAGCTTCACAACTAACACAATGCAAACTGTTTTTACAGCACATTTGTAATACCCAACCAACATCTTTCAATGATTTTCCTTTAATGGCATACAAATCAATAAAATAAAAACAAGAGTTTCAACTATAATAATGACGGCCAAGATTGCCTGCCCTTGTGCAGTGAATTGGTTCCACAGTTATCTGAAACAGACAGACAGACAGACAGACAAACGGCAATGCTCTTCCCCTACTGAATGGGATGGCGCATAATAATGCCCATGGTACACTTACCAGAAATCAGTGCCAAAAACTGGTACTACTGGTTTTTGACGCATCTGATATGCAATTTGGTACCAAATTTTTCTGGCAACGAATTGGATGTGTTTCATTTTCGTGCCGGTTTATGGTACCGGTTTTCTGGTATGAGTTTTTGGTGCTGATTTCTGGTATGTGTGTCACAGGCATAAGATATGTTGTTCCAAAAGAAAACAAACGGACCTCCATATCTTGATCCCAGTTGTTGAAGATATCGAGTCGTAAGCCAATCTGCTCACCGCGGCGTATTGTGTCTGGTGCTTCAACCGTCATGAAGAAGCTGCGTGTAGTGTCGTGCTGCACACAAGATGCACAACCCCCAATTCACTACTTGCATACAGTATACAGCCTACAACGGCAACCAGTGACACTTTTATACATGGGCAGCACTAGTGGGGTGGCATGGTGGCACCTGCCCCCCTGTGCCCTCCATCCTGCCTCCCAGTTGTCAGAATGATGATGCTGTGTGTCCTCTTCATGCTTTCAACTCTTGTGAGGCAAACCAAATATTCGTTTAAAATTTTTAGGTTACGTCATGTGTCAACATTGCTCTGTTCAATAAGCCAAGTGGTAAAGTCATAATTATTACATATACTGGTAAAAGCTGTTTTTTTTCAAATAAATTACGGACTCTGTACTTTCTTTCATCATCAGTATTTTAGTTTCCTCACTTTTGAACGTTTAGCAGCATCGATTGATTTTCTGATCATCAAGCCCTCAGTTTTGTCCCCACGCTGTCCCCCCTACATCAAAAATCCTGGTTTTAAGCATTCAGCAAACTAGCAGAACCACAACTAAATATTACTGTTATTGATGAACAAAAAATCATATATGGATTACTACAGTATACAATCTGCAGTGATCCTTGATAACCTCAGGTTACTTGCATTACATCAGAAAATGCAAGTATTATCTCAAAAACTGGGCAATGAAAGCACACAATGCATAATTACTTCTTTACGGTACCAATGGCACTGATCTCTTCTCATCAAGTCATTACATTATTATTTAGAACATTAATAATACAAGAGTTAGTCTGATACCCGACAGACTGTCACTGACCTGTACCCACTCTTTTGCTATTGACAATCCTTGGTCGGGATGCATGAAGAATGCTCCAAGGACCAGGGGGTCCATTGATTCATCTTGTAACACCCGGATCTCGCCCTGGCCGACCTGTCTGTAGACAGCAACAGAAAAACAAGCATATTCTGCTAATCAACACATCTGCTTAACCCTTTAATACCCCTATTAAAATTGCAGACCATTATACAGCAATACTGTGATTGGTACAGTGGCTGTTGATGGGTCGGCTGTTAAATTTGGTACAGCGAGGAGGGGCCTGGGTGGGCTGGGGCCCCACACAGTCTTCTCATCATTGTATCAAATCTAACAGCCCACCCATCAACGGCCAATATACTAACTTCATATTATTTGATGTAGCACTATAATTACCTCTGGACTCCAAAGGGTTAAGATGACACATTACATATTCACATGAAACATTCATTGATTGCAACCATCAATGGCTGAAATGATGCAATACAATTACTAAAAACAATGTCATACAAATCAGTACAACAGTACAGATGTTTGCAATGTGCATAAGATATATCTATAATTTTTTTATAAATCTCATCACAACTGATTTGGTTTCTAAGTTCTTGTGTTTAGGTACCTGCACACTGCTATGCATACGTGTGCAGACACTGTAAAACATGCTGTAAATGATGTCAACTGGTCCACAGATACACTGTAGAAAATGGCCGGGAGTTCCATAGGGGTTGGCCTTGGCTAATGTGACACTGTATTACATGGGATTGGAAAGCATAGAAAGCCAAAGCTTCACGTTGCTGCAACAGACTTTTAGTGAATACTTGTACACTGCCACTGTGCTGTACCTATGTTGCCATCCTGTTTTTTCTCAGTTTGCACTAGCACCCCACTCACGGTGGGTCATCTCTCCAGACTAGGCTAAGTTTGGGTGACGCACACGGTGCAACGGCCAAAATTTAAAATTCCGCTTTGAAGACATTTGTCGTGCAACCCATTTCTATACGTGCCAAGTTTCATCAACGTTGGCCAAGTGGTGTCGGAACCTTAGCATTTTGAAAATATGACATAGCATGGACAGATGGATGGATAAGCAGACATTTGAGCGGTTTTATAGCCATCTCAGGAGAGATGACTAAATATTAGATCATAATCAGTATTATAAATATTTTAATTTATCACTTCTACTATCCCACGTTCACATCTTTAAAGTAATTTAAAGTATAGTTTAGTATTAATTTTGATGAATATGTAGTTCAAACAATCAATGCACTGTCACGCAGTTATTAGCTACTGAAATGGGTGCACACACAACATTACTTACTTGATGTAGTGCTCACGCCAGAACATTTGCCATGGATCAGTGTAACGACTGTTCCAAAACAAGTTGTATAATTCACTTGATCTCATTCTGTACTTCTGATTTTCAGGCATCGGACCTGACATTATAGCCCACAAATACGCAACAGTTATACACAGAAAACACATAATACTGAAATGATGATGTGTATAACTAGATAATATCACTATAATATGATATACAACCACTTTTTTATGTCATCAGATCTCATAACAAGAAGCTCAGCTGCCACAGAGAGACTGCACAGTTATTATTATTATTATTCTCATAGATGTAAAGATTATAATCACACTGTCACTGAATATTTCGCTAAGTCAGTCAAGGTCACTCAAAATGACACAAATGACTAGGACATGTGTAAATCCCTGCTAGTATTCCATTATAACTACGTCTGTATCTCATTCTGTTTCTGACCTTGAAATCTGGGTTAGGCATCATTCAAGGTCACTGAAAATGGTGCTACTCAATAGACGATATAAAACTTACTATCCGTCTGCCACAGTAAGTATAGTGCTATCCTATACCAATGATGCTAGAACACATAGTATACAACATGACATAGTGGTCTGTCAGAGCAAATTTATACGATTTGAAGTTAAAACAGCTATACACTGCTTGCAAAAAAAACTAGCACAAGCAATGAAAGTCAAGTGATTTGATTTAGCGAGAAACAACACATAGTCAAACAAGCACACAGTTGTTACTACACACAGCACAATTGAGAACTAGTTATTATTATTATCAATCATCAATCATCATCATTATCATTTGTGTTGAGCTACTAAATTTAAACTTACATGTAACTTCGTCGTAACCATCAGCACAGTCGACCGTCCCATCGCACGTCTTCCAAAGGTCATAGCACTGATACGACAGCGGACATATACCAACTCCAAGCGAACGGTTGCACGGCGTAAACTCTGTCACACCACAACTACAGTTCAGCTATCAGACATACGACTGATACGCAAGTATTTAACGTGCAATCAAAAAACTGAGAGACAGCCAGCTTAGTCTAGCACACGGGATCAGAAACTAAAGATATAATGATAAGAAAATAAAACACACCGATGAGCATAATAAGTCTCAGAAGCGGTCTAAGTCCAAGAAGGCAGTGACAGATGTATGATTCGATCAACATGCTTGTCTTTCACTTGATGATGCACACAATGTCACTCAGTACTTGCATTTGATGCCAGTATTTTGGTGGATTTCTTGGGGGTATTATCATCATCATCGTCATCATTATTACTGGATTCCTAGGAACTGGTGCTGATATTTCATATGAAAAGCTACCAGTTGTTTTACATCAGTAGTGAGCAATGTCCATGCGCAACAATATAGACAGCACAAGTGACTGGCAGACACGGATCTGTGCGGTGAAAAGACAGACGCTGATCTTCCCGTACACGGTGCCAGATGAGGCAACACCCGCTGGATGATTACCAACTAATATCAACTAATTTGACTTATATTGTGGAAGAAAAGGTTCATGATCTTTGGGGGGCTATGTTCTAAACCCCCAAATCCCGCCTGTCCATGCCCCTGCAAGATGCCATTTTCACCATCAGTCATAATCTGTCATGTCAGAGGCAATGCATAATATAAAAAGACACCTTCAAATTAGCACCAAACTGACCTTGGTTGATGGTGATATTTGCATCGCTCAGCACAATCAAACCAACAGCCTGCAGCAGCAGCAGCAACATTCAACGGTTGTACACTGACAGAGTCACAGCAATGACAACCAACATCAGCTACTGTGGGAGTATACAAATGTGCCCCCTTTGTACGACAGCAATGAACTGATAAATACTTTCCTGAAGTTGTACACTTGATATGCTGTAGATAAGTTAGCATAGCAACTTCTTATTCTTAAGTTACAAATAAAATACGTGTACAAAGTATGGTATAGTATAGTAGGCTGTAACTTCCCACTCGATACATTATAGGTCATTTTGGAGACTACTGGCCAATCCCACCATGCTCAACTCAGCTCACTATAAGGTAAAGTAAAAGATGTGTCCAAAAAAATTTATTATGTATATAGCACCATGAAAATCGAAGATACAGAGATGTTCGGATGATAGAGAGCTAAACCAAGCAAGATCAAAGCCCAATATAGTCGACCGACCTGCAAGAACTGCTCGTACCTTTGTGTACCATTATAATAGTACACAATACTGTAGCACAGAAACAGTTTTCTTACTATTCCCCTTCCTTCAGACCAACATAATGTCTCACATGTGGCCAAGTGGAGGTAAGGGGATGCGTGTATAGGGTGTGCCAAACAAGTAACCCCCCACAATCTGTTGCTAATAATGCATCAACAGCTTAAGATAATTTTGTAGTATCATAGGTTGGTTGGTTGGTGTGTAACGGCACTTTCAGCACAAAAAGGCTATATCGTGCCATAGGAGAGTAGTGTGCTAAACAGTTCATATGAACTGTTTTGTTTAAAGGTTAACGGGTCCTGAAGCAACTGGTCTTTGTGGAGACTAACTCCTCGACATAGGCATCATTTGGACACGGTTCCGCTAGCCAATCAGTTGGCAAAATAGCCGAACAAACCAAAACTAAGACAACCTAAGAAAAACCAACACACTCAAAAAACACAATCGAAAAAACCAAGCTACCCTGGTTGACCCGGCCAGGAAACGGAATGGCCTATTCTATACCGGCCTCAGGACCACACAGGCCAGGCTACTGGCTAGCAGGTTCACCCGTTTTTCCTGTCGCCAGCTAGAGGCTGACGCCGGCACTGTGTGTAGTATCGTAGATATTACAATAAAATGTAGCCAAGCCACATAGACAGTGGCTAATTATAGGTAAAGGTAAGTGGATTTATGTAGCACCTTTATTGTAGGCTCACACTCAAGGCACTAGCATGTAATTAGTATGTAAATGTTTGTACAATGGCCACACATAGTTGTTGAAGATTTAGCAGATTTACTAATGGGGCTATTTTTCTGCCATTTCCTGTACACATTAGACAGCCAGACAAATATATAAACCCGTGAATGGACAACAGTGCAACATTTACACAATACATAAAAAACAATATGTCACAAAATGCTTTTAGTGAAGGAGCAACACGAACATCAATTGTAGTGTTGGTGTCCATTCCGGTTGTGGCTGCCGGGAAAAACACGGTTTTCTCCCACTGACCGCTGACGTCATTAATCCACCAGGTGTGCTGGTATGGACCATGTGCCTTCAAGTCGTACGACATCATTTCATGCAGCACCTACGTCAGTCAATCAATAACTTTTGTCAATTAATCAATCAGTTTATCAGCAAACTTGTGGTCCGAGGGCCGGAAAGAAGTTACATACATCTGAAATGATAGATGAAAACAACAAGAACAAACAAAGCAAAACGAACAATCTGTACAAACAGGTGCCATGTATGTGTGAAGTGTGATAGCTAGGACTCACTTGACTACTAATGATGTAGGCCAAAATTTATAAATGAACAGTACTTTTTGGTGCATAAAATGGTCTTGGAAAGGGAGTGGTAAGTCTCAGCCCGGTGGTTACAGAGGTAATAATAATAATAATAATAATAAGCACGACAATGTTTATGGTGCTGTCATCATGGCAGAGCCATTGCGAGAGTTCACCCGGTTCATTTGATGAATGTAGAATGGCGCCAAGCGGCCGCCGACCCA
>Ga0209339_1000566_pt1 | contig 13808 bp, 8 predicted proteins | sample OlaalgELextract3_FD_187376 | JGI IMG/M metagenome (GOLD analysis project Ga0209339, IMG submission 187376) | Olavius algarvensis symbiont microbial communities from Tuscany, Italy - Type A ELBA extract 3 (SPAdes) (version 2) | ecosystem: Host-associated > Annelida > Digestive system >... | reverse complement strand
CCCCCCCCCCCCCCCCCCCCTCTAGATCCGCCACTGAAAGGCCTTAAATTATTTAAATCAATTCAATTTAGCAAAATACAAAACAGTATTTCCAAAATACACAAAGTACGTTGGTAATGTATGCACACTGCTAACAGTTTAGTTAATGACATGATATTATATTTCCAGTAGGAGAAATTCTCCACATTCTTCCTTGCCTCAAGAACGGAAGAGACTAACTGGTTGTGACTCGTGATTGGATTACAACACACATGTAACTTTTATTTAAAATGACAACTATAAAGCTGGATTGAAAGCAAAAAGTAAGACAATTTTTTAAAACAGTTAAGCAACCAATTACTTAGAAACTGGCCACTCTGGAGGCTGCTGGGTATGAGTGGCACTCAATACTCCTGTAGTAAAAATCAGAAATGATGATGACGACGACGATGATGATGATATATTGACTCTCACTTACACGAAAAGGACTGTTGGGTACACTAACTCCACCATATGAGATCAGAACTGTGTGTTTCACATTGCGCTTCGGCATGTAGCGGCAGAAATACGTTCCATCCTTGTTATCCCGCACAACGACATCCACCGGGTTATAGTCAGCATCCATCGCAGCAACGTGCAGTGGGGCGCGGCCGGCCCGACGAGCATCCACCGTAAACTCCGCCCACTTGTTTACCATCACCCCAGTGCGCTGCAGTCCGGGACCTGACGCCTCCACCTTGGTCGGATCAAAATCAGCTGTCATCGGCTTTACGTCTGCCATGTACGGTGACTTTGGGATGTCAGCCTCGTTGCACAAGATGTGAACTGCATATTCGCCGGGAGCCGTTGGCCAATATGAAATGTCAGCCGAGCCATCTCCGTTGTCTTTACAATCGATCTTAGCCTGTGAAGGACCCTCAATCGAAAATCCTACATCACCACAAAATCTACAGACATTCTCTACATCATCACCATCACCATTCATTTGCACATAAAACATCAGTGATAATACAAACGAGTGTGCAGTATGCTATACAGTCAGAAAATACCACGTTATGTAACTGCAATGCTAAGGAGTTTCCAACAGTGCAACTCTAAGAAGTCATAACGAAGCTGGAAAACTTACTTTGTGCAAGCTTTATTGTATACCTGAGAATTGACAGGTAACACTGTATCAACCACAAAGGCTAATTAATTTATACATTATTTACTAGGAAAAAGGAATTGAAAACATAAACGTACCTAAAGCCCCAGTTTCTCCATTTGTTTCCACCGTGAAGCAAGCTGGATAGCCGACAACACCTCCCTCAAGGCCTGGTCCATAGGCACGAATGCGTGATTCCATGTGTGGGCCGACTTCGACACGAAACGGACTCTTAGCAATTGGCTGTCCACCATAGAGAACGTTCACGACATACATGCCCGGCTTGCGTGGCTGATATGCACATTCGTAGGTCACCGGGTCCAGTCGACGGACGCGAATCCTCTCCTCAGCTCCGCCCGGTCCTATCACCTTGACGTTGAGATCACCGTCTCCGGCTCCCTGCGTGTGAACCTTGAAGACCGCATCGTCACCAACGCGAACTCCTTTCGGCTGAATACCTCGTCCAGTCGCATAGCACTTCTTTGCATCTACCGCTGCACACAGATCACAAGTACATCAACCATCTTAATAATACAGCTGGATCCAAATTCTGTGAACTTCTGTAAGCACACAATGACAAACGTTGCTTTACTGGTTGCGTTTTTATAGCATTTTAACACAAATAGCCTATATTATGCCAAAGTAAGTTAAACTTTGTTACAATGTCTATTTCAGATAAAATACCAGAAATATTACATTCTGTCCACATCCACATTTATTTTATTGACATCACGAAGTACAATCATAGTATCAATGAACAAAAATAGAATATGATATCAAATGGGTGGCTAAAGAAGGGAAAAATCCCTGTTAATATAGCCAACCGATTCACAGAAAATATGTTTACAAATAAATCAGCACAGTAAAACAGAATAGAAGATTATTTCTTAATAATAAACTAATACAACAAGAGAAAAATAAACAAATCACACATACACATCTAGTAGGGAGGATTTAACTGATCTTGTAAATGAATGAAAATTATTTATTGCTTTAATTTCAGAGGGTAATAAATTCCATATACGAGGACCACTATGTCTGAGTGTTGGGATATTCATTAAGAATTGTGATGTTGAAGTTGCCTTACTCGTTGTTAGGGTTGGTTCGTGTACACGTTTAGCTATTATAGAAGAGCACACGCTGATATAAGCAAATATAGCTAAAAATCGAGATAATTCACAATATTAGCATTGTGATTACAGTGGGTGTGTATGCGTAGTCTATCACTGTCTCCGACATCCTGTAATAACTCACACTCATACCTCATTATGCACTGACTTTTCGACGAGATAAATATTTACAACCACGACTGGACAGAATAATTCATCACAGTTTCACTCAATAAATGTTCTCTACGGAAGTCATCAACAAAAAACAACAGCTGCTAAACGTGGCAGACATGCTAGCATGGACATGCAAAATTATTGGCTATACACAAAAAGTGCAGCTACTGGCACATAAAACTGCTATATACACCACATTATACACATATTACATAGTTCATGCTCATGTTGACGGAATTAGAACTACATTCATGCAAAATTAATACAGTCATAATTCCATAAACACAACGACGGTAAACGGCAAAAACAAATGTCAGTAGGTGGTAATAACAGTCATGGCAACACACATGAATTTTCAGTAGAAGAAAGCTCTTCTACAGGGTGAGGCAAAATAAAATGTCCCAACATGAAAATCGCTATGTCTCAGAAATGGGTGAATATGTTTGCACCAAATGTTGCTCATTTGTTCATTACAAAACTTTGCATAAATATGTTGCTTCATGCTTTATTTACTTGAAGTACGCCAAATTGATGGAAACACAACTTTCAAGAACGAATTTTGCAACTCAACAAAAGGAATGGCTCGGCAAGCACTGTCCAAACTTCACTGACAAGGACTCTTAGCTGGCAAACAGCCCATATCTGAACCCACTTAGCTACCACGTGTGGGGAGCCATGTTGGATAAGTTCCAGGAGCTGAAACCGACACTGCAGAAGGTAACAGACCTAAAACGGCACTGCAGATTATCTGGAACGATCTGCCAGATGAAACATTTCGCAAATCTGTTCTGAGCTTTGCAGACCACTCACGACATGTGTCAAAGCTCAAGGTGGACATTCAAACATTCAATTAATGAACGTATTTAGTGCCTGTCATTGTTCATTAGCTAGTTAAGCTCGTGCAATATTTCACCATTTGTTTCTCAGTGTTGCAAATTTATGTGCAGTTTAACCATAAGCTGTTGATTTAGCAAAAATTGAACACTGACCTTGATGCTGCGCCACTTTGCCAAGTATTAAGTTACTGGAGCAAAATTAAACTGACTTGTGAAATGTGTAGTGAATAAACAAGGAAAATTTGGTGTAAAAATATTCTTACGCTACGTTGATATCGCGATTTTCGTGTTGGGACATTTATTTTGTCTCACCCAGTAGTGCAGTGTCATGTTATCAAATGATGAAGATGACGACATTTGTACAATTTTATAACACAGACACTGGTTTGTTGGTTGGTTGTTGGTTGGTTGGTTGGTGTTTAATGGCACTTTCAGCACAAAAAGGCTATAATGTGCCATGCAAAAATTAAAAGTGTATTATAAGATATTAATTTCAGATAAGAAGTTAAAATACGTTGTTTAGGGTATTAGTTAAGATGTGAGAGAGCTTGAAAGTGTGACACGATGATCATGATGAAGATGAACAACTAAAAATAACAATAACTAAAACTATAATGAAAACATCAAAACAGTTCACATGAACTGCTTTCTTTAAAGGTTAACGGATCCTCATGCACCTGATCTTTGTGGAGATGTACTGCTCGACATAGGCATCATTGGATACGGCCTGGCTACCCAATTACTTGGCAAAGTAGTCCAGACAAAATAGGCTAACAGAAATAATACACAACACAAAATAACCTAAAGTAAACCTAATGAAACCAAACTAGCCCTGGTTCAGGTCGTCTTTTATGCCATCCGAAAAAATTCACTTGCAACAGACTAAATCAAATCAAATGCGATAAGTTTAATGCACAATGAATTCGCTGTTTATTAGTCACAATAGCAAATGAATGGTAACGTGCACTGTTACTGTTGAATTTAATGCTGGAAAAGGTGGGTTTTGTATTTCCGTTCGAAAATGAATTTTCCATCAGCAATGCATTCGCTTTGGCACAAGACATAAAACAAGAAAGTTAGCAACATGCAGAAAACAGATGGCCACACTTCATAACAGCAAACCACATGACCATCATCCTTACGTGGCTTCTTCATCGGTGGAGTGCCCTGAGGTTCTAGACATAGCACGACACACATCGGCATCTTATCACAGTTCACAATCACATTCTAAAAACACTCAGTATTTCCGAACAAATCTTGCATAAGAGGAAAGTACAATTGAAGGAAGAGTGTAAGAATATCACGGTAAACTTTCTGTATGTCCGATAAAAATGGACACAACATTTTGGAAATAAAACGTAAGTTTTCATCAATGAAACTGTCAACAGCATTTAAAATATCAGCGTCACTGAACGTAGAACAACTGGTCTATACACATCACACACGGCTATCAGTGATGCTTTGACAGTACGTGGAGTTCACTACAAGCAACTGAGAATTTTGAAGACTAGTAAACATACAACTGCGATGTCATTAAATCATCATTAATACGAAAGGCAAACAATATGAAACACAGTTGCAAAAGCATTTCCTGCAACAGATGAATGCAACCGGTCATAAAATTAGTTTAATAGCATTCTCGCTGCTTGCAATTTTCTGTTCATACGTCGACAGGTCACGACATCGTAAAAATAAATGACCACGAGTTACAGCTAAGGACACACGCATCAACTACAAGAATTTCCAATCCTGGCTTTCTCCAAAATCTGCCACAATCTGAGTGGTGTACACAATGGACTGTATGGACATATCATAACTGTGACTATTGACAAACTGTTCATAAATGTGGACAGCTGGCAACGCTGAACTGAAATCTACTATAACAAACTTGGCTGTTGCTCAAATAGAAGTTTACAATAAAGCAAGTAAACGTTGTCTAGTTCAAAAGCTTCAAGGCTCATTATGAGCATCAAATTCAACTATGCACAAACCATATTACAGCAAAAAGTAATATGAAAAAAGTTAAAAATGGGAAAGCATCACAAAGCTCAATAATGCACAATCTTAGCCATTCCTTCAGACATATGTGCAACAGTTCAACTCAAATGCATGAAATGCCACTCGTGAAAGGTCATTACTGTCATTAATAAAACAAGTTAAAACTAGAGTCATATGGTTGGTTGGAGTTTAACGGCACTTTCAGCACAAAAAGGCTATATCGTGCCCTGCAGAAATTAAAGTTTGGTAAACAGTTTTATTTTATTTAGGAAGTTATAAGATATATTGCTTAGGGGCACTGATGAAAATGTGAGAGAGCTGAGAATGTTTATAATATTTTTCTCTAACTTGTTTGTATACAGTGCATGTAGTTAAGATGCGTTCAACTGTTAAGAGGCATTTACAATGGTCACAGGTAGAGGGGTTGTTCTTTATTAAGAAGGTATGAGTGAGTAAGAGGAGTGTGACAGATAGAGAGTCTGTTTAAGATAGTATGATCTTTTCTAGTATACGATTGGTGTAATGGTGAGAAGTGCTGGAGTTTGGGAAATAGTTCATATAGTTAGTTATTAGGATTAGAGTCCCAGATGGCTTCAGCCATAATTATGTTTATCATTCTGTGACAACTTCTTGCAACCATTTTCATAAATACGAGCAATACACAATGTTATTGAGGCCAAACGGGAAGATATGTAACATGCAGAAATCCTGCAATACTGTCGTGATATATGCCAAAATGGAAAATCGAGTTGACTTCATACAGCATGCGAGAACAGTAACTGTTGATAAAGCAGACTGCAGTTTCAAGTAATTACTTACGTCGTGCAATCCAGCCAGCTACCATCCACAACCAGGCAACACAACACATACTAGCATATCTAAAAACAACTACACTACACTACGTATGCTACACTACATCTACTCTCTCAAAACGTCGACATTCTTATGCGCAAACAACCTGCTTAATAACTGCTACTTTTTCAGTGTTCAAACTCGAATAAACATTACTATTAGTAGAACACGAAAATATGCCTCACACAAAATATTTACACACATTAAAGTTTACTACACGTTCACAGGTATCATATGTCAGAAGCTTCGATCAGTCAATAAAACAAATTATGGACACATTCCATCGTCCAACTACAAGCTGTATAAACTGCTAAATTCTTCATATGCCACACCATTAAAATATGCATTCAATACATCTATTCACACAAGAAAGCATCACTTACGTTGCCTTGCTGGAGGTTCACTGGGTGTGGCACCCTTTGAGGTCGCTAGACAGCAAAGAACACGATACAACATTAAATAATGTTATGCTACCTTTAATAAATAATACGTTTAAGTTTCAAACACGATTCATATACAACTTGAGAACAAGACACATTATTCGACGTTGAATACTTCAGATACAGTATAAGATGTAGTTTTAACAGAATATTAATAGGAACTTACATCCTACTCGACAGTGTAATTTCGAATGACCTTGAACGACTTAGCAAAATTTTTAACGACAATTTCAACAATTTTGGCCTCTCTGCGATAGCTGAGCTTCTTGTATGGTGTCAACATGTCATGTACCTGAGAAATACTCTAGAGCAGAGCTAATATGCAACTGCACGAAATTCCGATTTGGTGAGTATTTTGCAATCGTGCAACAGTGATTATCTGTGAAAGTCAAATCATCAGATTTCAAAGATCTCAATGAAAGAATGCAATCTTCAAATTCCAGGGAGAGCCATATAGACTATGTCAGCCATGGGGCTGCATACATGTATACTCTTGTTAACTGACAATACTAAATTACACATCATTATATATACCTTATCAATCGACTTAAAGAGGCTATATTACTCAGCATAAATATAAATATCAATTTAAATATACAAGTTTTCCAAAATCTAAAAAAATAAAGCAGGCTAAATCCATGAAGTCATAAACGGGCCATCAAAACATACTTGTCAAAAACATCAGCAAAATCACAAAAAGACCGAAATAGATTAAAAATTAAACTCATAATAACAAACTTTTTACACTTTAAATTAGCATGCAACTTCAAGTAGTATCTTCATGCACTACAAGCAATAAAATTAGTCCAGTGTTAGCGACAGTCAGCATGACTGTGTGCATGTTATTCACAGCCAAAGTTATTCACCGCCAAACTCTAATCAACAACCAGAGAAGGCCTATCGGCCTAGATTGCTCCGTTTCTGGTGTTCCAAAGACAAAGTAGAAATTCAAAATTTAAAAATTTTTCCAAAAATTTTAAAATCAAAATTTCGAATATCTGTTCCACTGTTTTTAGTGTATTGGCACATAAATCATGTGAGCAAAGTTTCGTGAGAATCAAACAAAAACTGTAGGAAGAGTAGCGATTTAAAAAAAGTTTAACAACATCCAGGCATCCAGACGGATACAATCACCTATACTAAAAGCTCCACTGGCTGCCAGCTAGCAGCAGAGCTAAAACATTATGTTGTTGACATCTGACACAGCATTTTAACAGTATAGTATAGCACCAATAATATCCAATGAGCAACTGAAAGTCTTAGTTCAATCACATGCTGAACACATACCACTTAACATCAAACTGCTCCATCACAGTCACAATGAAATAAACAACACTAACATGCCAAACCTAACATTCCAATTTAAAATTACAAATCCATTTATTCAAAATTCTGTAGTTATTTCAAAATTTATTGTAACAGTAAGTTGATGGCAAAGCAAACATGGGAACTAACAAATATCACAAGTAGCTCTGCTGTCACAAAGAGGCCGTGTGATGCTTCGTGTCTGTCAGTAGTTAGCTTCAATAGTACAATACATCGATCGCAGTCTTTTGTTGTCAGTGACATAAGCTACAGATTTATCACTGCGTACAATTAAATGTAGTTCTGTTGTCTTTGGCGTAACTTGAGACTTCTTGTCATAAACATTTCGTCGTCGTATCCCGCCATCAACAAGCTCTGCCGCTTACAACCAGCAATAACTGCCACAACTTGCCATGGTTTGGCGGCACCGTGTTGATAACATCTAGCCGGTCACAGCATTGACAACATGCGACGAAGCCAGATATTGGCTCAGAATCGCAATTTCTGCCCACCCAACCTGCACTCGACGCCCCGTCGGAATATTGCCATAGCAGTTGGTATGGAAAACTAGAACAGTGTGGCTAGCCGACAGTGAAAAAATTTTGAAGATATGTTTATTTGTCTATGTGTCTGTCGCAGACAGAATTCTGTCAAAACAGACAGACGCACGGACACCGCATGACAGCATGGGCCCCGCTTACATAGCATTGCGTGGCAATAAAACTAATATAATTAAAGCATGCATCTGACACATATGAATGCAGGTTAAGTATGATTTTTGCAACAACGCCTGCAGCTCACAGCCAACACACAACTTGATATACAAAAGATGTGGACAACTCACGTGATGCAAGCGAAGCTCGAGCTGCATCAACTGTGTCACAAACTATGCTTTAACAACATCTTGACAAAACTCAGTAATATTCCAAGACTGATACTTGCCACTCACATAACTGTAAACCATTTTGACTTTTTGCACATATGCCAATGGTACAGGCAGGGATGTTAGTCCGTGGCCTTGCGCCCTGTTGAGTGTTAACAGCTACGGTCTTGGTACAATGATATAAAAGAATAACGGTTTAATCTTTAATTAATCACACATACTTTTTCGCGACACGTGATAGAACAGGAAACCAGTTTTAATCATACAAATAGTAAACATAGCATGTGCTAATACAACAGTATGTTCTATGCGGGCTGTCATATGGCCAGTTCAGGCGGTTACTGAAGACATTTTTATTATTCGAACAGTGACAGCACGGTGCAGTGTGAACTGTTTTTAACTGCACGGAATAAAAACATTCTTACTTACTTACTTATTCAAGAAATGCATATGAGCACATAATCACACTTCGATTAAATATTTTACTGCCTTAAATGTTAAGTTTTCTGTGACTTATGATGTTGCATCTACTGTTAATATCCCTTGAAGTAAAACGACCAATCTCCGTACGGCTGACGCTAAATTGCATTATTTCTTCTAAGCTGAGAAAACCGTCCCTTCAGTGACTGTGCACTGGCCTCTGTTCTGGCTGCTACAGGAAAAAAACCTCAGCTGGTTCTCTGTTGTAAACGTTTTGTAAAAGAGCAAGTGCTAATAAGTGAAGATTTTAATGCCAATTCTGTGTACCGTAAATTGATGATATTGAACCAGATTTGTTGGAATTATTTGAAAATGTAATTTGGGTCCAGTTTTTTACACACACTGTAGTCAAAGAATCTACACGTCACTTGATCAGACCACTTTGCCACGACCGTTTAATATATTTAACATATTTAAAATAAGTACAGTACTCAGACAAACGTGACTACTACACCGTGTTTCAAAAAAAAGTTCACCCTTTTGCTTTTCGCAATAACTAAATCCGATGTTGACCGATTTCAATAATATTTGGCGGGAATGTAGCTGAGTAAATTTGCAGCAAACTGGTATATTCCTTTCATTACACGGTAAAACATGCGCATGAATATTATGCACAGGAAAACGGTAAAATTCATTACGCAATTACGTCACGCGACGCAAGGGAGAACGACGCAACACAAACAAACGAAGTATCCAAATATCAGATAATCAGCCAGCCTAAATTAGTTGCAATGTTCCAGTTGCAATGTTACAGCAAATGTTCGAAGTGACAGCCAAAATTCGATCATCGTCGCTGAAACTCATGTTTGCATGAAAGCGTCGTCTGCTACCAGGCAACGCGGCACACGCATGTTAGGTGCCCATTAAATTAAATAAAAGAAAAAAAGTAAAAATAATATTATGCCATGACATTAGTGAAGACCTGTCATGGAAGTAATGTCATGCAAGTAATATGATGCAGTAGACTTAGTAGAAGCAACTCATATTGCGATCGCAAAAGCTGTCTGAATCGCGATGTTTCATTGTTTCATTATTGAATTGGAAGAAAATTGAATCTCATTTTGAAACTTATAGTAGCGACGCACAACAAATAAATCTCACATTTGTTGCATACAGTTCTGTTACAAATTTTGTCAGGTACATTGCTGTCAAACATTATTTAAATTGGTTTTCATTTCACACTGTTATCATGAAAGTCCTAGAGGTGAACTTTTTTTTGAAACACGGTGTATACACCATAGATCTGTGAGTAAACTGCAAGTACGTACTTGGTGCGCTGGGTCTTGCCTGGGGAAGCCCTGCAAATTATTGTTTGCAGCACACAATTACATTTCAAGACGGATTAAATGCTGAATTTGTGACAACAAATAAATCAATTAAATCTCATAATAACATGCTGAGGCTTAAGTATCAACTTTATTTGCTACAAAGACAGAGCAAGAATTAGCAAACACAAAAAATCAAACTCTACATACATACTGCAGAACTACAGTTTCTAAGTTTCTACGAATTTAGATGCAACAGCCAGCTTCATACATAATGGGTTGGATAAAAATAAAAATATATGAAATACTCCGTACCAATGTCACGATATTGTAACACTATAGTAATGTATGGTTGTGAGGCCTGGGCCGGTTGTGCTACAGCTTTTGAGATCAAGTCCTTGTCAGTCGCACGGAATAACACATTCAGGAAAATTTTTAACTCGTGCTGGAGAGAAAGTCCCAGATCACTTCAGTTTTATTGTGGCTGTCTCCCTGCTTGTTATCTTATTGACCAGCGTCGTTTGTTGTTTTGGAAAAAGATGTTAACCAGTAACAATGTTTTACTGCGGATTCTTGCTCGGCTGTGTCAACTTAAAACTGTTGCTTTGGCTGATAAATACGGTATTTTCCAGTTAGGTTCTTGCTCTGTGAGAGATGTGAAATGTGGCATTTTTAGCACTTTCAGGAACACTGTGCTATGACTTACAGGTCCACAGTAGGGCCTATATCAGTTTTATGTCGTTTTATGTACTTGATTTTTGTTTAGGCCTAGCGATTTTTTTATATTTCTTATGTGCTGTCTTATGACGTAATGAATAAATGATAGTACAGGAGGAAAATTAGCATTCACATTATGCTGACACTTCCATTGACATACATTGCATATACGCACAAAATCGCCACATAAATGAATTAACAACATTATCCCAATGCCATCTAACACAATGTGACTTTGACCGAGGCCACCCACCATGCCAAGTGGCATGTCGAAGAGTCCAGCCATAATTCATAACTATTCATGGCCATACTTCATCCATGTGACCAACCCATCAACCAACGAACCATTAACGTTGTTAACTGATTAACATGATTGCATCCGTTTTAGTCTGTGCAGTGACATTTGTGAATTCTTTTGTTAGGCATCAGCATCCATTTTACATCACATCAAAACCGATTACCGTAAAACCTCGGATAGAAGCCCCCGGCTTCTATTGGTACAATTCACTTTAACCCCCGGCCTGTATCCGGGACCCGGCGTATAACCGGGACCCGGCTTCTATCAGTACATTTCAATCTGCGTCAATTTGCTCATAGCATTTTCGTCGTTTCAGAACTTTTGGCGATGCCATGTTTGCAGACGTCAACGCTGGCTGACTGCGGTAAGTAAGCAAGTACCATGACTCTCCCGGCTTGCACTCTGACCCGGCCTGTACCCGGGACCCGGCGTGTAACCGGGACCCGGCTTCTATTGGTACAATTTACTTGAACCCCCGGCCTGTATCCGGGGCCCGGCTTGTATACGGGACCCGGCTACTATCCGAGGTTTTACGGTATATGCAAGTCATTTTAGATAGTTAAATTAAATTTAATCCGCTTGTGTAGCGAGAAAACAATTTTCAAACTTTTTATTCTTGAAAGTACTGAGAACCAGCTGTTGTTGTTATTTATTGTATTACTTGTGGTTGCGGGATTCCATAGAGTCTTACGGTGTAAATTGTAAACAAAACTAAATTGAATATGGCGATTCTATTAGTACCTCCGTGATTAATACGTTGCAGCAGTTATAGAATTAATATTCTTTCGAGCCAGCAGACGAAGTATGTTGCGGAAAATTAACGCGTTTAAACAATATTACGTACGGTAACAGGAACTAGTTTTCCTCGCGCATGATGACATTGTTCATTTTGGTAAAGGCATACGAACTCAAGAAATTAAAATAGTACCTTTTGATGGTTCTATTTTTAGCACAAAATATTGAAATAACAAAGTTCTTTTTTATGAAAACTGCTTTACTAAATAGTAAAATAATTACAATTTTTGTAAAACTTCTACATAAGTCGTTTGTTAGTAGAAATAAAAAAAGTCCGTTGGAGTACACCTTTAACGAACGCGTTGACGCGTTAAAGAATTAATTATGCTTAAAAAATTAACGCTGTTAAAAATTTTAACGAAAACATGACAAAAAGACAGCAGTCGTTCATTTGTGTAATTTTTTGAAACTTGATTGCACTTATCAAATACAAGATGGTTTGTGTCGTTGAGTATTTCGCTATGTCACTCAATGTCAGTCAAGGTCATTCGAAGTGACACCCTTGAGTAGGTCATTTGTAAGTCCCTGTTAATATTTCATTGAAACTATGTCTGTATCTCGTAGCGTTTCTGCGATATTCAGCATTAAATAGTTGCGTGACCTTGAAGTCGGGGTAGGGGTCATTCAAGGTCGTTGAAAATGGCGCCGGTTTCAAGGTCGCACCATTCTTTGATGCTGAATGTCTCAGAAACGGTACACCGTACAAGATACATAGTTTCAATGGAATATTAATATGGGACTTACACACGCCGTTCGAATGACCTTGAGTGAACTTGACTGACTTTGCAAAATATTCAATGACACGAAGTGTCGGTGTCGCGCAGTCTCTCTGCAACAGCTGAGCTGCTTGTTGCTACATAGCAACATTCAGTTCTTATAAGGTGAAACACATCAGTAGACGAAATGTTCAGCTGTGTATAGGTTATAAATTGAAGGTGTTTTGTTGCCGTAGTTTTCGTCTACAGTGTCGAGAAGTTTTGTGGTTGACTATGAGAGGAATACGTTTCTGAAAGATGGAAAGCCATATGTTTACATCTCCGGTAGCTTGCATTATGAACGAGTACCGTACTTCTACTGGGCTGACAGGCTACAGCGGCTTGTTTCTGCTGGCCTAGATGCTGTCCAGACGTAGGTGCAGCACATTTACTATGGCTTTGCGTTACTTCCAACGAAATTCTGTTCTTGTTTTAAGAAAAATTATTAGTGAAACTTTTGCTCGTGTTTGGTCACACAAAGTGCTAGAATCTGCTCAGAACCTGAACGTACATGTTTTTCTGTAGCTTTAACGATGTGGTTATGTGTTTAGCTGTTTCAGCACAGTCTACGAATGTGACAGACAGACAGCTGGACAGAACCACCTGATATTGCACTGTGGCTGTTTGAATTGGTGGTAACGTGTTGGCTTCAATCAGTGTAGTTGTACTACATCAGAACAAGTTAATACTGAGATGGGTGACTGTCTCAACGACTACTACGACGACGACCATGACCACGACGACCACCACGACCACGACCATGACCACGACGACCACC
>Ga0209339_1000565_pt1 | contig 13824 bp, 7 predicted proteins | sample OlaalgELextract3_FD_187376 | JGI IMG/M metagenome (GOLD analysis project Ga0209339, IMG submission 187376) | Olavius algarvensis symbiont microbial communities from Tuscany, Italy - Type A ELBA extract 3 (SPAdes) (version 2) | ecosystem: Host-associated > Annelida > Digestive system >... | reverse complement strand
CTGAATGGTGGCTTATCTCGGCTACACTCAGCAAATGAGGACGCTGTTTCGTGGCTGACCAATTATGGTAAATGACACGCATACGAGAAGAAGTAGAAGTGCCAATTCAAACTATCAACGACAACACTCCGAAGACTTAACTTACCATAGTATCATCAATGTCATCATCAGATGCATCATCATCATCGCTGCAATCATTGTCAGCATTCTGTAACATACATTCATACAAGTACAATTGTATACTGCTGACCAGCAACTGTGCAAAAAGAATTCGGCAAAAGTGATTATCAACACTCGCAACGATATCAATTTAAATACCTGTCTTATGCGTCCATAGCCACGCATGACAAGGTATCGTTCGATGGCTTGTACAAGTGCAAGTGGATCGATTTTAACAGGACCACCGTGCCACTGCTTTAGATTGGTGCACGATGCATGTCGTTGCAGATTACACTGCACACACACACATATGACACACACATACATGACTTCACTACGATGCACATATTCCGAGTTACATCCACAGACTAAAACACAAGCATCAAACATACCAACAGCAGAGTTTACCCAGAATATTTAAAACCAAGAAAAATCCCCCACAGTGACAGACAGACCAACTGACCTTCAACTGATGAGTGTCAAAGAACTTCAATGCATTTGAGCTGCGCCCTGAGGTACCAGACCCACCAGGCAGGTCGTGAACTTTCACTTGAAACTACACAAACACATCAGTGAAGTCACATGAACACTAGCTGTAGCACTCTGCGTTAAACGTTATGACATTATAAGTGTACAAGTATCTTTACGTGGTTAACCAACTTTGTACCAGTAGAAATGCAGGGTGACCACTCTCCATACAATGTGAAATTCCCCGTCGGTTTGCGGCACTCGGCATGTTAGTTGTTATTCATATCATGCCCATACTAGTGTTACTGTCAGTGGTGGGGGTAGGAATGCAATAATGCATGATATGAAACCATATATTTAATATTTAACACAGAACAGACTCCTACTAAATACCTGTATGGACACAAATATGCAGCTTACAATAAACAGTTTTAGGCAACTTTTCCCTGACAAGTTTTTTTCCCTAACAATTCCCTGACTTTTAGTAAAATCCCTGACATTTCCCTGACAGCTGTCAAATTCCCTGACATTTCCAGGTTTTCAAGACAAGTGGTCACCCTGGAAATATACACCTATACAACAGTGATGATAAATGATGAGAAATTTCTAACAAAAGTACAAGTAGCAACTGTTAACTGACCTGTTCCAGATGATGAAAGCAGTTGATGAGTTTCATGACAAGTGATGAATAAGGTCGTGCATTGCAAGATGCAATGTCGAGCGAAGTCTTAGATTCATCAGCCTGAACATAACACACCGAGATGCACCAGTCCACGTCAACCTCATCAACAGTCAGCGTCACAGTGTACAGCACTGGTAAGGATCACTTCGTTCAATCAATAACAGCTGATGCACAGCATACTGACTAGACACACCGCAGCTTAACAATTTTGAAATGATTAACCCAAGTGGCTGCTACTTGTTGGCTGCAGCAACACCATGACGGCAGTCCAGACATCAATAAAAAACAAGATTTGCCGTAACTCTGCATCACTCTGAGATTAAAAATTTCCAGACTGATCCAGATCCAGGTGTCAGCTGGATCGCTCGTAAAATGTGGTGGACTCACTCCCTTGTTGCCGATGGCAGTCATTTCACCAAGCTTCGTGAAAAAGCAGCTGGTGGCTGTATGAGAAATGCTAATTAAATCTCCTGAAATGACTTATTCTGTGATGGTGACAGAAGTGGAAAGTAATCCAGAATCCGTATCCGGGATGTGAACACCACCAAAAGTTGACGAGCTCTTCTGGCTGCTAGGCCCAATTATAACACCAAGTTTCAATGAAACTGGCAATTACTTTTCAGTAATCCTGCTGACAGAGACAGACAAACAGACATATAAATAGGATCGATTAATAACTTCTACCAAATACCATTGGCAGAGGTAATTAATACTTTTCCCGGGCAGCACAGCATGACGAGATTCATCACAGTGGTGCTGTAAGACATCTAGTCACTCATAAGGCTCTGTCACACTTAACAGGAATGAAACAGAACCAGCAGGAATGAACAATTTTCAAAATTTGAGCCACATTCGGGCAGAATGTCATTTTTAAAAGAATTTTTTAATAATGCTGTTCAAATACTAAGAATTCGCTGCGAACCCCCATCGAATGATTCTTGCACATTCTGAGTGCATTAGCTCTTGATTGCAGCTCGAATGTAGTTTGGAACACAGTAGGAATATTTAGAATGCTGTCATGATGTTCAGAATGCACTTCGAATGCAGTTCGATTGCTGTCCGAATAACGCCTAAGTCCAGTTGCAAGGTGCCTCGGATGCAGTCAGAATGCTCGCAGAATGGCTGCCGAATACGGTTCGAGCATCCAAGAATTCAAACAAAATGCAGCACCTAGAATGTATTTCAAATGTACTTAGAATGTAACACGAGTGTCACAAGAGTATCAAGAATATGGCCAGAATATTTCCCGATAGGGTATAAAATGATGCCGAATCTAGCATTTTCATCAGTCTCAACACAACTGCTATAGAGTATGGACCCCTGGACAATGTTGCTTTGCTCCAGATTCCTGTCCTCCAGCAAGACCTGCTTGAAAGAGATGTGGAGGAGGCCAGGGACCCGTTCATGGCTGGCAGAGGAGAGGAGGAGGCTATATGGACATTACGCCAGACTGATGGAGGAGCTCAGAGTAGAAGACCCACAGTCCTTCTTTGACTACTTCAGGATGGAGCCTGCCATATTTGATGAGTTGGTGCAGAGAGTGGGGCCAAGGATAGAGAAGCAGGTAACCAACACGAGGAAGGCACTACCTATAGGCTTGAAGCTGGCCATCACAGTGAGGCTTGCCATTTCGATTCTCCCTTGAATGACACAAGAATGTTTCGAATGCTGCTGGAATGCTGTAAGACTACTTAGAATGCATTAAGAGTGCAGTTAGAATACACTTCCAATGCCATTCAATATTTCTCCACTTCGAATGCACCCCAAAAGTTTTGAGCATGAGCAAAACATTCCGGCCAGTCACAAGAATGTGCCCGAATATTTGGAATGCACAAATAATGCTGTCAGAATTTTTAGAATGCACTTCGATTATTAAAGAATATACAACAAATTTTCATTCCGATGGCATTCTGGCTCATTCCGGCACTAGTGTGCCTAGCTACACAGTAAGAAACAGTTAGGAATGAATAATATGTCAGTCAAAGGTTGTTCACCTAGCCATGCAGTTTCATAATTGCTAGATGTTTTATAGGAACATTTTGTTTTCTTAGTACATCAGCTGGTGCACCCTGCCAGCTGTTTTGTTCACACAAAAAGTATACTGATAAGTAAGTCAACTTACTGGTAAGCTGAGAAATGTGCGCAAGAACTTGCGAAGTCGACTGTCACGCTGCGTGACGTCGCTAACAGTCAAGTATGACATCAATGCAGTGACAAGGCCGCTGTGGATGATCTCAAATGGCGACATATCGGTGTCGCTCACGATGGCAGCAACGTGCTTTAGACTTACAGTGTCCTCACCCCGCTAGCATTATCAACAACACAACAGCCGACTGTTGGCACAGTCGTAATTCCCACACAAACAAACATCCATTTAAATGAAACTACAACAATCATAATAATAATGAAACTTGTCCATGTTTCTGATGTGCAAAAATGGCAACGCATGCGGCGTAGCCAAATATATTGAAAATTACAGCTGAATGGATAGGGAGGAATGAGCCTTTTGGTTGTGCACTGGCCAGCCTGCTTGCCACCTGCACATGCAGGAATGTGCAAGTTTATAACACACTGTCCTAGTTATGACTAAGGATGTGCGGAAAACCGAAATTCAGTAGAGATTCAGTTTTAAAAACCGAGGATTCAGTTTTTAGAAACCGAACCGTCCAAAAATTTGACATCTTTCAGACAGTTTTCCGATAGAAACTGCATGCAATCTGCCATTCAAATAAAAGTGAATAGAAGTAGCTTTACTTGCATTAAATGTGCAGATTACATTATTTACTTGTGATTGTTGTGACATGAGTAACGTCAAAGTCATGTCATCTGCTGTCGCTATAATATTTGCTGTAAATTCACTAATCAACAACTATTACACGAGTAGTAAATAGCTATAAGTAAATAGCTAACTGAAACCAAATTTTTTTTCCAAAAAACTGAACCAAAACCAAACCGAAAAATTTATTCTGCACATCCCTAGTTATGACATCAGCAACATGCCCTGATGTACGCTTATTATTGAATACTTATAACACTGGTTATTAAAGCTGCCGTGAAGCCAGCAAAACAAGTGCGAAAGTCTTGTAACAGTAAATAACACAACCCTATGATGTTAGACAATGTCAACATGGCCAAACTGGTTTGTATGGTTAATCAATAGCGGAACCAGACACAAGCCACTCTAAACCAGACAAAATCCTTATTTATATCTACTAGAAACATTCAATGTTGATATTCATACTCCAGTCTCATGGACAGCAAAAGGCTGTTTACCCAGACAATGCATGTGAGTGCACACTGTGTATCCAATGCCAAATGTTGTATGTCATGGATAGTTCCACCACATAGTTACAGCTAACATTACATTCGTCGTCGTTTCTGGCATGCAACTCATGATTGCGTAGCGCCATACATCGACATCATCCTCCACAGAGAGCGTTTCTGAGCCAAATCTGCTGCTTCTGGGAGCGTAAGGTGGTGTTGTTTCAGATCCTGTTGGACGGTTCTGAGCCACATGATGTGGGGACGACCTAGTTGTCTTCTCCAGTCTGCCGGAGGGGAGGCTAACAGGATCCTCTTAATATGCCCAAATAGGGTAAGCCGGCGCGACTGGATTATAGCAGTGAGTTTGGGTTGCTTCGTTAGCCTTCGTACATCATCATTCCATACAAATTGGTACCATTTGATGCCAAGCAGCATATGCAGACATCACTGGTCGAGTGCATCGATCTTGAGTGCGTCCGTCTTAGATATCGGCCAGCAGTCCGAACCATACAGGAATATTGGTAAGTACACTCGTTGTACAGCTTCAACTTCGTTGAGATGGCGAGCCGTGACCTCCAAATCTTATTTTCTAAGCTCTGCATGGTAGCACGAGTGATGGCACTTCGGCGGCTGATGTCACAATTTCTTCCGGTTGATGAGGATGTGGGCTTCCGGTTGATGTGGATAAGAGAGCCAAGGTAGACAAACTCTTCGGCTACCATGACGTCCTGGCCCTGAACCTTGATGGTTAATGGCATATCCTCCCTGCAGCCCAAAGCTCTAAATAAAATTGTTCACTTTCAATATGCACTAATATTAGTCTAGTTTTTATAATAGCAATCTAACAGTTCAATAAACTACTACCACTATGCCGGTAAATTAATAAAACCACACTAACAATGCTAATAACTTACAGAGGCTGGGTTGTTAAGAGACGACAAAGCTGTACAGAGTTTGCTGAGGTTTGTCCTAGCGAGATGGCTGGCCCCACGACTGTCTTCACCATAGTACTTCTCACAGAAACTGGATGCTGTCAATATTGGGCATTATGTTATCAGTCTCATGTCTCCATTAATTTCTCTATCTTGTTATCTCGGACAAGAGTATAATAAATAGTGAACTCTCGTCAGACAATTCTACTACAGCAATGCAGCACATATCACGTCTCGCACGACAAGTTTCTCGCAGCTGCTGCCAGAGTATGTAATACTTTATATTTATTACAAAATTGTACATGGAGTACAAACCAAGGTGACAACTCTCCAGACAATGTGAAATTCCCTGACAGCTGGCGGCACTCCTCCGCGGCAGTTGGCATGTTAAGTGTTACTCATACATGGCTGTACTAGCACTAAATACCTGTATGGATGCAAATATACATCTTACAATAAACAGTTTCGGGCAACTTTTCCCTGACAAGAATTTTTACCGACATTTCCCAGACTTTTAGTAAAATCCGTGGCATTTCCCTGACAGCTGTCAAATTCCCTGACATTTATAGATTTTCCAGACAAGTGGTCACCCTGACAAACACATTACAAAAAAGAGAAAAAAAGAAAAAACTAAAAGCATGCAACATTCTCAACCAAACTGTTAAGCATCACAAACCACCGCCATCACATCACCTCTGTTATTCTCGCAGGAGACCAAGTTTCATCTCTTTCAGCTGACACACAACTGACTGAAACCTGCCTATGACGACTGCCGACTGGTAACAACTGTCAGAGTATGTGTAAGCTGTGTCGCACATTGTGTCTGTTTCTTTGTTAAAGTGTCTTCACGACTTTATTGCCAGTAGCACTTTAATCCATGCTTTTGTAATTATTACAATAATAAATAAATAAAAATAATAAAAATATAACATATAACATATAATTGTGTGATGTTTTATTGATTGTGTGATGTTTTAATATGTGGCTGCTTCGGCGAAATAAACGATGATGATGATGATAATAACAATAACATTCATTGTCATTAGAAGACGGGAAAACATAAGCAGGTATCTGACCCTGTTCTGATATCCAGTGCTTGACTTTTTCACGGTTGTCGACAAAAGTAGCACTGGAGCAGGATTGTGGAGGTGGAAGATGATGCTGATGACCCATCACTGCTTCATGGTACATCTGAGACAGTCCCATCTGAGGCGGCTACACATACAACAGGGATAAAAATCATGGGTCTGTGTGTTTGTGTCTCCTACTTCTTGACTCACAGTCCATAGAAAGAGAAGCTACCCACTGTTTCGTTAGTGCAGAGCCTCCCACCACAGCAGCTGTATTTATAATAACTGTCTGACTGAATGATAATGATATGCCTTCCATGATTTGATATAGTTGGTTACATGTCAGGAAAGGTGTCCATGGATTACAAAAATACCCCTCCGAAAATCTCCAAAGGTTTTCCTGGAGACCTCTGGGGACAACAGAATAACGTAGATAAACCTAGAAAATGGCCATTAAAAACCACTGTGTGCTGTAACGTGCATGACAAAATGACGCCAAAAAATTGTGGTAACAGTAATTCAGCCGAGTCAAATTAATCTCAGTTCACTCTCACGTAACTGCATGGTAACTGACACCATTGGCAACGGCAACAAATAAGTGCATAGTGACATGAAGATCGCGTAAACTCACTGTATGTGGAGTGGGGCGTTCAGGTCCGGTGGAGCTCGCTCGACCCCAGCGTGACGGATGAAATCCCGCCAAGAACGACTTTCCGCCTGAACTCCACTTACCACGTGGCAACGGCGGCGTTAACTCAGCAGCCATACTGCTCCGTCCTAAACCAGAGTATGGATCAGCAAGAGATGAATATGGCTCCATACTGTCGGATGACGAGGATGCAACAGGATCCGATTTACTGGATTTGCGACCTCCTCTCTTTGGCGGCTTCTTGTGTTTCAAAACACTACTTAGGCGCCTGCAAAAAGCGGTCATGTGCTATCATGTAAAACATCGACTTAAAATACACAAGGTAACAATGCTAGTAATAATCATGTCTCTGCTTACAACCCTTGCAACAAGCAGCAAACCTCAATATTCCTAGTCTTTACCATGCATTAAGATGAGGGTCACACTCTAAACCAGCATTCTTCAGTGGCTTCTGCTTCTTAACATTGTTAGGGCTGGTTGCACCAACATCACCTAACTTTAAGTAGAGATTAACTCCGGCGCTAATCTCTACTTAGCATAAATTTTGTTGCACCAACCACAATTTGCCACTAATGGTTTCTTAAATCCTCACTTAAGTTAATCGGCAATTTTTTGTCACTTAAGTTAAGACGTTGTCTTAAAAATGAAGAATTTATTATAGTTTTGAAACTATATGACAAGAAACACAGTACTCACTGACAGTAAACCATACAATAATCATAAATGTGTACCATAAAACTAGTTATTTCACAGTAGGCCTATTCGCAGTTGAGCGAAATTGTACTATGAGGCCTATGCCAGCATAACTAATTAATATTCATATGCCTGAGCTAGCACGCTGTTTTCGTCTGCTGCTGGACTGCCGTATACGCTGTACGGTACACACGCAATATCTGCAACTTGTTTACATCTGTCATCCGAGCAGCCAATAGGAATCGTCGTAACATTGGAAGCATGCTTAAAACTCCACTTAACTAATCAAGCAATAATTTGCATCGGTGCAATGAACGCGAGATAAGTGACGACATAATCTCCGCTTAAATTTAATCGGAGATTAACTAAGTGGCGATTTAAGCAGCGTTGGTGCAACCAGCCCTTGGTTTTGACTTCTGGAGACCACGGCCATGATGCTATATACATCCACACAGCTCTGAAGTGTCATTTCACGCTGGCTTTTCTAATCAAGATACTTTAAAATGTTACCAACACTCTTTCAGACATCAAGTTAAAGTGCCACAAAAAATACACCAGAGAAACGAGGCTCACATGCGAGGCGATGACCCAGATGGAGCCACTGTGCAACTTTGTCTGCTGTTGTCGGGATGACCTGCAGCAGCACTCGGTACACCAGAGTCTGGCGGACGTTTGTCGGCCATCGCCGCACCAGTGGTTGTAGAAGGCGTGTCAGCTCCAGAAGATGCCAATGAAACGTCACTAACTGACTCTGTAGCTGAAGTTGCTGTCTCAGTCTTTTTAGATGATAGGTCAATCACATCAGGTTCACACAACTTCTTCACCTGATGCATCACTCCTGCAGACCAGTACAACAACATTACAAGAACCACTATACACCCATCAGTGATGTCGAACACGACACACAAAAATATTGGGTAACGTAAACGGCAAAAAAAGTAAAGATGTTGTCAATTTTGTCTGATTTCAGAATGCCAGCAGCCAGTTATCAACAGACACTGAATATCTAAATATGGACAACAACATGCAGCTATACACACCAGTATTCACAAGTGGTTATGTTGTTGCCATTGACTACCTGGCTAATTGCTGCACCTTGCAACACCTGCTATCAACTTAAATTACATGATGATAAACACAATGTGAAAACAAAACAACGAACCTTCACGGCAGAAGTAGACACCAAACACATCAGGCAGTTTCTCCATCAGAATGTATGCCATCTGGATACTTGCGACAACAATCTTCAGGTCTGGCGATGCCATCATTGCCGCAACATGGCTGACACACACACAAGCATGCATTCATTTAATACTTTAATAGCATGTTGCCTGAAAGTAAGGAACCATTACAGACCAACATGGTAATTGGTACACTGGCCCTTGATAGGTAGTCTTGTCACATTTGGTATGGCACAAATCTGCGAGGCAATTACGCAGGCATTTACTGGCCAACAAACTAATGAAATACTGCCACTATTCACTGCACATCATCATTATCACTGATGACAAGACACTGTAAGACAGTCACCTGGAGACGTTGGACGAAGTGAGAACAGACTGTAATAGTTCAGCACTTGCATAGTAGATCATTCTCATAATTGCCTGGAGGCATTTGTGACGGACTGACGGACCTGCCTGCTCATGCACATACAACCAGAATTCATAAGTCAATTCTAATGCTCAATGAATAAATAATAAGACGTAGCTATACGTAACTGAATCAGGTGATTCTGCATTATTTATCACATGCAGCACTGACTGTCTCACAGAAGCAGCAACAGAACACGACGCACAAACTAGCAATCCAAATTTATAACCACTCTTCAACATAACGGTATGTCAGAAGATCACGCTGATAGTACAATCTGCAAATGACCCTTCAATGACCCTGATTCAATTAACATTTCATTCATGCCATGAACTAAAGCTTTAATTTACACAGTGCATCACTGTCAAACAGTGCATTGTTCTGTACATATGCATACTCTGAAAACAGTGTCCAAATGTGACACTGCAGGACAGGTCACATTAAGAACTTCAGTTTTTTGTGGTGAATTACATTTCAGCTATATGTATGATGTCACGAGACGGTCTTTTCTCCTGCAAATGACAGACAGACATAAGTTCAGACTGACTGATATTTTCTGTTGTTTGCACTTCTGTGTTTATTTTGCTATTTTGCTTCTGATTTCTGACTTCGTGTCAAACAAAGATATTGACTGACGATAAATATACACTCTCAAAAAAAAAACCGGACCGCTACGATTACTGTGACATAATTTCACCAATTCACAACATTTACTAATTATTTTTGGCACAAAGAAATCTTATTCAATTTGCAATTCACCAAGTTAAAAAGTATTTAAATTGGCTTAGAACCAGCTGCATGGTTTCCATGACAACAGTAGTGACTTGACAGTCTGTGTCTCAAAAAACCGGACCTATGATATTTTTACATAACTCGATCAAAACTTCTTTCATTTAAATAAAATTTCAGAGATAACCTCTGTTTAATATTCTTAATTAAACCACAACTTTAGAAAAGAGTAGTGTTTGCAGCAGAAGCGAGTTACCACAGCAATCCTTAATTGTGCATCATTCCACAGTTTACGCTGCCTTATGAACAGAAAAGGTAAATCTTTTAAACAAACAGTGTTTCTATCAGAATAATAAAATGTGTTGCGGTATCAAAAGTTATAACAGGCATTCAAATGCTGTCTTTTGTTACTGACGCAGGCCCACAATCGTTTTGACACTTGTTTGCTGATAATACGTTGTTTGAAGTTGGCCCAGAAATCTGCTGTTCAGGTGTATAAAGTTGCTACTGTTGTTATGGAAACCACACAGCTGGTTCTAAGGTAATTTAAATTAAAAACTTTTTATCATAGTCATTGGAGAATTGAATAAGGTCTCTCTGTGCCAAAAATAATTAGTGAATGTTGTGAATTGGTGAAGTTATATTAATTGTAGCAGTCCAGGTTTTTTTGAGACACACTGCACATATACAATAAAACACACTATCAGTAACTACATTCCTGACACTGGTGTTTCAACAGAGGATTTTTTAAAATTTTACAATGCAATATGCCATCAATGCATTGACACCATTGGTTGGTGACAGGGAGGACATCTGGCCATCTACAAAGCAACTGCCAAAGACTTTACTACATATCTTTAGATCTTTACCAGATAACTTGGGTATGGTCGTTCAACACAAGTTTAACGGCCATTAAAACTGCTGTGTTTGTATACGTGTATGTGCATTGCATTTCATATTAGGTAATCTTATCGAGCAGAACAACTAACATAACTGATGCATTTCAAGTATGAGAATCAGAATACGATGCTTAGCTCGGATCCATTTTACATCACATCAAATCGTAAGGAGCTGGCAAACAATGCAGTAACGGCCACTAACCGCAGAGCTGTAAACCTCGTACAGCACGCCGAATAACGTCTTTATAAATGCAGACGCCAAGTTTGTGTCTTCATGTAGAACATCTTCCCGCGAGTCACTCTTCGTCATCGACACTTTCACCACTGTTATCATCACATTAAAATCTGTTCAGAAAATGTTCACGAATCACAGAATCTGCTGCTGTTGGAAGTGTTAGCTATCCAGCTGAAGCTGTGTTGACAACACGGAGTTACAGAAATTCAACTTTCTGACTGAGTGCGTGTACAACCATGCATTTACACTAGGGCTGTGCCAGTGCCACAATGAAAATTTAATCATCAGATATAACAATCATGTCGTGCAACATGTGTGAAGTTTGACAGCACATTGGGACGGACTTTGACAACTGAGTCGACTACTAGCTGACGATGTGGACAGAACATAAAGTTTATATGAATGTATTTTTCATTACTGTTAACTACTTGTGATGGTTGCTAGTGATGCTGTATCTTCGAGTGAACCACTGCAACAAGTAACTAGTCATAAGTGTCTTAACAGTTGAAACATATCAGTAGTTTATGCGTACACAAGTGTATAAATGTGTATTCGGGCAAATATCGTAGGCTTTCAGTTAAAATTGCTGTTATCGTTTAAACTATAAACACTATTTTTTAATCCTGATATATTTTGTAATCACGATTAATTAACTAACTTATCTTTAGTCAACTGAGATTAACATGCAGTCGTAATTTACACGCAGTTCAGCAGAAAGTCAGCAAGAAAAACTGTGTGGAGGACGCAATGATGTGCATCTCTCACCTGTTGAAGTGACAGCCAGCGGGTTCACTTTACGCTGTACATGTCTCGCGGTACCTGTGTCATCATTGATCTGCTGCATCGTCTCGAAGTCCACCGTGTAATTACCACCAAATATCGACAAATTCACCTCGTGCTCTCCTGACTGATGTGCTGCCTACAGTACAGACAACAATGCACCACGTCATTATCAAATTACTGCCGCAACACTGTCACTAATAGCAATTCAGCAACACAAGTAACCACAACGGCTCTGATGCACATATACAGAATTTGATGTCAAATCATAATACGTTCTTCAGAAAGAGCCAGTTTTAACATAAATAAATCACTATCAGTATGTAGTTGAACAATTTATAGCCTCAGTTTGAACATCATCACCAGTGACTGATAAAAAGAGATGCAGGAAGAGAGGAAGGGCAACAGCATTCAAAAGAGTACTATACCTCAATGATGCGACTGTCAATGATGCTGTAGGGATGCCACATGCCATGATCATCAAGCCACTGCCAGACTACGCAATCTGTCGGCTGTGACGAGGACTTGCGCAGCATCGAGTCAATCGCAAACAGTCCATCTGTCGGCAGCTTCGGCATCAACTCCCTACACAAGCATCCACATTACATCACATCAGCACAATTGTTCCACTCACAACATGCATGCCATGCCAACATTCACGATGAGTTCTAGTTATCAGCAAATCAGAATGCAATCACCACAAAAATATCCTTCGGAACTAGTTTAACCAGCAGTAGACAAGGACCAAATATTGACTTCATGTTCTTTGCACAACAAAGCACTGTTGTCACTGTATCACAGGGACTGTCTACATAAAGGATATCTGTATAACCATTAATCAATGACACATGATTACACATAATTACCCAATAAGTGACACGATCTCAAACAGTTCCTGTGGCGTTCTCTGCACCAGCTGCAACACATACACACACAACGTACACAATTAACAGCAAACTCCAATGCTACACACAACAAAGTTTTCGATTCATTCTAATCACAAGTCAGATGTCTTCATGTCTTCAAATGAAAAACCACTTTACAGATGCATTCACATCACATCATCACAGGATATAAAATATAACGAAATATGTTAGAGTATTTCCCAGCATACACACCTCAATGCTCTGTGAAGCACCAGCTTGGTCTGGTCCAATAAGCAAGTAGCACAGTGTTTCAGCAACATCTGCACAACAGCAAATATATTTCATAGCGTATTTTATATTTCTTCTCCGCAGTGCATGCACAAAAGTTACATAAAGCTACATTATCAAAAGACTGAAACAGTTATTAATATGAACAACAGTGCTAATGATAAATGACAGTACCAGTTACAGTCAAAGCTGTGCTGAATTCGAGGATGCCAACCTCCACTCTGTCAAGCATTTATCGCAAAGCCCCCATGTCCAGCCTAACACAGGGCTGAGATGGGAGTGGGCCCCTCCCACTATAGGGGAATATTTTGCCACTTTTATGCAGCTTAAGAAACTGTTAAACCTAGTGCTGTGACGGTTTTGATTTTAAAAAGTCGGTTCGGTTTCGGTCGGTATTTCAGTAGAAACCTCGGTATAGGTCAGTTGTCGGTTTCCCACTGTACACTACAACTGCACAAACCGCCGTAGGCCATGTGTACCGGTACTGCACAAAGTCGCAAATGCAACATTAGGTAATACG
>Ga0209339_1000564_pt1 | contig 13835 bp, 9 predicted proteins | sample OlaalgELextract3_FD_187376 | JGI IMG/M metagenome (GOLD analysis project Ga0209339, IMG submission 187376) | Olavius algarvensis symbiont microbial communities from Tuscany, Italy - Type A ELBA extract 3 (SPAdes) (version 2) | ecosystem: Host-associated > Annelida > Digestive system >... | reverse complement strand
TACCATGGGAAACCGCGACATTTCGCCCAGACACAATGAAGAGGACGCAGTGTAGTAGAATGCACCACAGACTGCATGCCAGCATCTGACTTTTTGCCTGGAAAACATATTTCACACAATGATTAACCAAAACACATATAAACTAACTAAACGTATCTGCTTCACAGTACAGCTTCTAGAAAACTTACAACTTGTTAATTTAAGTAGTTGTCAGTACAACCGACAAAAGACTAGTACCTCGAATGGGATATCTCGAGCTGCCACTGTCAGAATGATCAGAACTGTCACTGATACCATTGAGCATATCTGACGTATCAAGTACACGAATCTTATGATGATTACTCTTCTTGTGAACGTCATCACTGATGCCTGCTTTGCTGCGACTAACAACTCCGGCCACCACACTATTTCCCACTGCAACACCTCCATTACAGATAACCGACCGTGTATGACCAGTGCTGGAAGCATGCTGCCGCTTTGCTGGCGGACGTTTTGCAAGAGACAATTTGGCATTATCTACAACAGATGTTTCTGCTTGCAGCGGTAACTTTATGGCAAAGCCGTTGGCAGTACTGCGCCGTGAAAGTTCAGACACATCATTTCGAGTACTGTCGATCTTTATCGTTTCCTTTTTCTCAAAATCTTTGGCGGCCATCAGCTGAATGGCACTAAGCCGTTGCTGTCTAGCCTTCTTGCTGAACAGTATCATGGTTCGCCGATTGACTCCAGATACAGCAACGGGTTCAGCAACTTTATTCTCTGGCATCTTAACCAGTCTCTCAGATTCACGGTCAACCAATGCTCTACTTTCACCTGTAAACAAGAACACAGGATAAAAAACTTGTGAGAACAGTACATGCAACACCAACAAATTTCATCTGGCTCGCTATCGTTCTATTATATGACTAACTGCAGGCCTATCAGTCTAGATAACTTCATTGCTGCTGTTCCAGAGACAAAAAATCCAAATAATTGAAATTTTAAAACATTTGCCAAAAATTTTAAAATCAAAATTTCAAAAATCTGTTCCACAGTTTTTTTGTGTACTGGCACACAGATCATGTTTGCCACATTTTGTGTGAATCAAAAACACACACACACACACAGGACAGACAGAGGTCATCATCTATACTATAAGCTCCATTTAACATATTAACATAATAATAACATAACATAATAATAACATAGTAATAACATAACCAACAGGAATTTTCACAGTCTGTGTTCATTAAAGACAATTTACAGTAAGAACATCACGGCGATGATAAGAAGGTGGCCATCGTCCTGTTTGACTTTCGCATCACACCACAGGTGCTATGATGTCCATCAACTTAATGGATGATGACTGTTGACAACAGATTACATCAGTCACATGCTGCAGACTACAGCTGACAACACCTGATGATATTCATGCTCTGTTGACTACAGCTGTGGTCTGAAGCCAAAATCAAACAGGAGGCCATCTTTATATTTGAACACATTTTTTGTACAGCTGTCAACCGAATAATTTCTTTAATCGCGTTAATTGTGCGATATAACAGTGCATTAATCGTGCTATTAACGTACATTTTCTTTGTTACATTTTGCAATTTGTTTGTGTTCCATTTGCAGGTAGACGTCGTCGGCCCATTGCTGTTAAACGCTAGTCTACTCCTAGTACTGACGACTGATTACAGTGACTGATTAGTGCAGGTCACTCAACTTACTGACAACTGACAATGACGGAGTCTTTTGAGTTTTGATGATTGTGTGATTGAATAATATTGAATTGATTGGTTAAATTAATTTTCTGATTTTATGTGATGAGTGAAATCAAGTTTTAAAAATTAAAGAAACGAACAACTGACGCCTTTTCATCGCGTTTTCGTTAAAAATTTTAACGGTGTTAATTTTTTATTCACAATTAATTCTTTAATGCATTAATGCATTTGTTGATGTGTTAATTTTACAGCCCTAATTTTTAAAAAGGAAAGTAAAGTATGCGGATTTATATAGCGTATCGTCGCGAAGCACCTCTAATGTGCTACCACTTCCCGTAAGTTGGGCACTGATCTCCGCAAATCAACCTGACAGCCAGGCACCAGCGAACACTGCAAGACTACATGATACGGGTTGGTGCATCACGCGATACGCCTGTTTACTCCCCCGGCTATGCCAAGTACTCATTCAGCCTGGGCAGGCTCAGGCTGAGTAGGCCTGGGTGCATGGTTCCACGCCGAGGTGGTTTACCCGTCCAAAGAAGGTCACCCACCTGGGCAATAACCGGGCCTAGCGTAGAGTAACAACGTTGATCAGCCGGAAATATTATCGCTATGCCAAACCGGCAACCGTGGTCGTATCGTTTTTGTTTGAAACCAGAACATCTCTCCAGGCAGTGTCTGGGGAAGGATCTGAATGCGGCAACAGAATCAGCAATGCCAACTTCTGCACAGTGTTCCACAGCACCTATCAGTCTATCTTGATCTGCTTTTGAGATACGACCACGAAACAGACAATAAATGGACGGACAACAAGGAAAGTTACGAACATCATAACAAAGTTACAAACGCAGGCATTACAATGCTGTATCTAAACAACAGAGGAGAGTGACACAATATGCTACATTAACCTCACAAACCTGGAGCTTCTGCCATTGAAAGTTCATTGCATATGCAAGTTACTATACTCAACACTTTTATGAAGTGTGAGAACTGTATTCTCATTTGTTCTTTAGTTTTGGCACACACTGTGACTAAATGCTTTGTACCATAGTCACTCCTCTGACCAAACATGTAAGTTACAGGTGCCATATTATCCCATAACTGTGATCTCAAGGATTTTAGAATCAAATATGTGGATGTTATAGCTCTCCTAGTAAGCCATATTTGTACTAACTATGAAGACCACAGGTTGGTTGGTTGGTAGGTGTTTAACGGCACTTTCAGCACAAAAAGGCTATATCATGCCATAGGAGAGTAGTACATTAAGACAGTTGTGATGGAATAATCATGATGAGAATGAACAACTAAAACAGTGAAAAAGAAACTAAAAAAAAATATAATGAAAAAACCAAAACAGTTCATATGAACTGTTTTGTTTAAAGGTTAACGGGTCCTGAAGCAACTGGTCTTTGTGGAGACTAACTCCTCGACATAGGCATCATTTGGACACGGTTCCACTAGCCAATCACTTGGCAAAATAGCCGAACAAACCAAATCTAAGACAACCTAAGAAAAACCAACACACTCAAAAAACACAATAAAAAAACAAGTTACCCTGGTTGACCCGGCCAGGAAATGGAGTGGCTCACTCTATACAGGTCCCAGGACCACACAGGCCAGGCTACCGGCTAGCAGGTTTGCCCGTTTCCTGTCACCAGCTCAAGGCCGATGCCGGCACCATATATAAAGACCATAGCTATCCATTCTTCAGTTTTGGTATATTTCATGCCTGGGCTTCACAGTATCATGTGACCTTGATCTTTCACCTTTTGACGTCAAAAGTTCGCTGTTATTTACGATACAATAGTGTGTATTTAACGTGCAGCAAAAAGCCGATGGGTAGCCAGCTTAGTCTACAACACGGAACAAACAAAAAATTAAAATGTGAAACTAAAAATAAAACGATGAGCATGATAGGTCCGGTCCATTCCCATTGTCATGAAGGCAGTCCGGTGGGTGAAAGAAGTCTACGGTGGGAAGGATTTGTTAAAAAGGTAGGTTTTGAGCCTGGAGTGAAAGAGTGATGGATGATAAGAGTGGTGGTGATGATAGAGATGAGCTGACAAATGAGTGAGGAGGTGAGTCGAGACATGATTTTGCTAAATTTGAACTACCTATGACTGTACTGAGTTAGAAGCTAGGCTGGACGGAATGACAGGATTGATTGCAATACACTAAACATTATTATGGGATGCACAGTAATCATCAAACTCTCCACAAGCAAAGCTATAGCCACTTTACTGATCCACATTCTGTATCAACTCGCTGAAAACATTACAACGGTGACAAGTTTTGAAGAACAAGCTGTGTATGTTACAAATGCTACAACATATGACATCATGCTGAGCACAGTGTAGCATACACTGACATAATTACCCTTCGTGCTTGGTTTGTCAACTGATGCTGTGGAATGCAGGCCAGTGGCCATGTCAAAACCAATTCTCTCAGCACACTGACGCAAGCTCTTTAAAACTTTGCTCGCCTGTTAGTGGCACACCACAAAAATTAATAGCCTTGGTCATATTTTACACAACAGCTTGACTGTACAGTTTGGTGAAAAGCTGAACTCTGCTAAATGTTAACTAAAAATGTACAACAGAACTCACAGCCCCTTTTCCAGGTATACAAAGACTCACAAATTCTGGATTTCAATGGCCATAAAACAAACAAATATTTAGAATATATTTGTGACTGTTTAGGGTCTTCTACTCTTTAATTTCTCGTTGTGTAAACATAAACATGATCAGTGGTTTTCATAAAATTTTGTATTAATGTATGTACACATAATAAGAACAAATAATTATAAATTTGGATAAATAAAATCAACAAAACAACACACGTGCCAACTACGGCCAATGTCAAACAAAACTCAACTAACTTACTGGTTGGACCGAAGTCCCACATTATGTAACGGAGTGACTTGTCACAATATGGTTTATACCTGGTCTTTCATTTTGACGGCTGTCCTATGCACAGTGCTGTGATTGACAGATGCTTCAAGCAGACCAGCAATAACCTGCTGCAAATCACTTGCAAACTCATCTACTGAACTGTATCCATTCAGTTTCCACCTCAATTCCGATAGATGTCCATTATCCTGTTAACGAAAGATGTCAATACAAACACATTAATAAATCAGAATGCTAAAGACCGCCCAGTGCCCATGCTCATTTGATGCCCCCACAGCAGTAGCATCTGCATAATGGACTTGTCCGCCCTGTGCACTATTCCATTTTTTACACAATTTGCCACGGGACCAAAAATCACAATCACAAGAATAGAGTTGCAGGCGAGTGCGTATTGGCACAGGAATGGACTTGCCCATGAGGACAGCAGGCTGGCTTATGGCCAGCACAGCTCGTGGGACAGACATCAGGATGGATAACATGAAAACACAATCCCCTATTCAACTGTGGGGCATAAAAACCAAGGAATCTAAATTTACTAGGCCGAATGTCTCATTAATCACAACATACAATTTTTTGTCAGTACGATACTCACAGCAGGTGGCTCAATCTGATCAAGAGCACATCTCAACAGCAAAGTTATTGGATGCAGCCGAACCTCTGTTGCTGCTTCATGCAGCTTCACCTACAGCCACATTAAGATAAACGTATCCACAGCTTGATAAATATGCTATGACAAATAGGGACCACACTTTTCTGCGGGCCACGGAATTTCGAGCCGAGCCACAGAATTTTCCATTTGCAGAGATATTTCCGTATTTCCGCTGAATTACACGGAATTTGACATACATTAATATCAACTCAGACAACAAGCTCATATAGGTGTCTGCACTGTCGTTAATGCTGTACAGATGGCACTTTAATGTTTCTAAGGTGGCCACTATCGCCAGTTAACGACTTTGGGCTGCTGCGGAGTCTTCGGCCACTGTTGCCCCTCCCCCTCCTCCTCATCTGAAGCATCACCCGCAGTACTGCCCACCATAACCGACTCGGCGTGACTGATTTATTGCAGCAACAAGCACGTCCTCCACGATATCATCGTCTGTTGGTTGTTCACATGTCTCGGCTCAGCTGTAGGGTTAGAGCAATCAAATTACTGTGCCAATGGTGTTTAATTGCCTCCAAACTCACGACTCGCATAAGACAAGAGCAAGGCTCCGGCCATCAATAGCTGCATGACTCACAGCGTGTCATTTTGTCTGTATGTTAAATGCCCGGTGACTAGCGGTCTTCGTGCCAGAACTGCCGTACGTACAAACCGAGTGGGTGTATAAGTTACACGTATAAAAGAGTATGTTACATCTGAACGTTGTCTTTCACACTGAAATATAGGAAGCTAGCTTTTACTGTACAGAAATAAGTCAACATTTGAAAACCGCAGTCACATAAAAATGATAATTTTACTTTCATTTAGCTACAGCAACTTAGTGCAATGTCAACCTTCAATAATTGAACATAAACAGCGCCATTTGCTAGTGAATAGGAGGCTGTGGTAAACTGTGGAATATGAACGATTTTTGCCGCGGCAAGCCACGGAATTTTGCGAACCCACCCACGGAATTTGGCAAAATTTTCCCCTAAAAACTGTGGTCCCTAACGATAAATGTTTAAATACAGCAGTATATCAGCAGACTGGATAAATGAAATGAAACGGTTTATTATTTATCAAGTGCACAACAGAATGCCTCCTACACTGCCTACTTTCTTCCACACCACTTTTTCAAGGGCATCTGTCTTTGTTGTGTACATCTAATAAACTTTTGTAACATTGAACTACCAGCTGTCTCTAGTAATGGCTATACAGAAATCAGTGCCATATTATGCATTTGCATTTCAGAAGAGCTCTGCAGATATCTTTTTATGCTACTTATGGTCAAATAGCATAAACTGCTCACTGCTTAAGGGACTAAACTTCCATCTTTTATGTATGGTCACTGTCAGATTAATTATGTAAATACATATAGTAACTGTATACATACATGTTCTTTATCTCAGACAAGAAAAGCTAAGAAAAGAAAAAGAGATATAACTTTATAATGTAAAAACACCATACACATTAATCTACTGGAATCTATTAAAATACTGGTATGCTACAACATTACTACATAGTATCAACAGCTGAAGAAACCTGTATCAAAAATTCAGTAAGTGTCAATGGAAGGTAGAGTAACACAGCGGTAACACTATGCATCTTTGGTACCATAATCCAAAACATTTTAATGCACTTATAACAGCAAGATCTGTTTTCTCAGCAACCCCACAGCATAATTTTCTCACAAAGCCGTACATCACTTAATTATATTTACTTCGTCACCAGAAGAGTTTCATACAATGAAGAAACATCAAGTACTTCAATCACAACAATTCTTCAACACTTGGTCAGTAACAAGCAGACTGTTTTGACACCTGTTCTAACTTCAGTCGTTCGCGCTTTTTGATCAGCTCCAAGAGAAGACGTACTTTCTCCAGTTGTTGCCGCAATCGTCGACACTGGCGAAAATTCTCAATAGCACTCGGCAAATCAACCTGTGACAGTCCAAGCAGTTAGTTACAATCACAAACACTAGGGTTACCATGGTTGTTAACGGGACCCGTTTGTTGTGGGACCCAAAATGTACTCCCTATCTCCAGAGCAACAAATACCTGAAATCATTCCTAAAACCAAGAAGCATTAAGCCTCGTTTCTTGTCAAGTGGGTCAAGACCGATGCATGACTTAATTGTCCACCGTGTTGTCTGGGCAAGCAATTCACTGTCCCGTTGTGTAGTCCGTCGCCGTACTATGTGGACCGACTTATTGTTTAATGATGGCAGATGATGGTCTTGGATTTGTGCTATGGGACCTCTACACCTGTTGACCAATGCAATGCCTAACTACCTGATCAGTGGTCAGTGGACTACTCAGTTTAGAAGATTGTGTCACATTTTGCAGAAAAAAACATCATTCTAAAATACAGAATGTATGATATGTTGATGTCACTGTGAAGGCTGTGGAAGTTTGGGGTATACCTATACGGGCACACACATTAGTTTGGACACGCTGATGATCACCTGCAGTGGGCCACAGCTGGCACTGGCAGCCCACCTGTTACAAAATGCATTTAAGCAGAATAGAAAAGTACGGCCTGCCCACTTCTGTAACGTCAACGTCTCTGTAACGTCAATGCCCACAGACTCAGAACAACTGTTTTCAGCAACTGGCCACCTCATTTCGATACTGCCTGAGTGACCAGCTCTCCAGCGAAAGAATGCGGCAAGCACCTTTGAAATCATGCCGTTGCAGGTCTCTGTTGCCAGCACAGTCTTTTACGACGTCAAATTACCGGCGTGACTGTGTTGTTGGTCTCATCACGGCACCGTTGAGTTGTTCACATGTTAACTGTCTCTACTGCTGGTGCCTTGACATAGCTGTGTCTAGCTATAACATGCATATAGGCAGAGAAGTGAAGACAGGACAGCAGCAGAGTGGCAGAACATTTCTCAAATGCGCGGATTACGGACAATCAGGCACTGTTGGCAATATCATAGGTATATGCAGTCTAACCCCTGTTCAGGACCCCATGTATGGGTTCCAGGAACCCACAATCTGGAACCAGGAATTCTCAATACCAGGAATTAATATCCTTAGTTAGGACAATACCAGGTATCGGGCTGCCTACTAATACCTACTACTTATGGGACATCCCGGATACCAATACCAAATATGATATCAATATTTTCACTATTTTCAGTTTTGTTCCCATTAAGTAAGTAAGTAAGTAAGTAACAATGTACTGATTAAGGTGACACTATCACATCAAAGACATTGCAGGGGCACCGTGTAAAATTAAAAAGAAAGAAAGAAAAGAAAAACAAAACAACAGAATCGCCGACAGTCAGTAGTCGCAAGCAGACAACAGTTATACTGTGCAGTTAACCTTATCTTCACTGAACTGAGTTTAGATCTACATTCAGAATGAATGCCAAAAGTGCTCAACACAAAATATCTACAATATGTTTGGGATTCAAATTTATACAATACATCGTGCAAATAATGTACAATCTACAGCAGAACCAGAAAAAAATCAAAGCAATAAGTAAGCAGTAGATGCATACATGAATATGAGAAGCAGAGTGGGCGGGTGACAATGAACCGGGACTTGGCTGTACACACACAATGCAGTCACACAAATACCACCGGTAAACATCGAATCACATTATTCCTTATAAAACAACAATGCAGAAATTATACAGATAAAGAATACATTACTTTAAGTAAAACATTTATTGCATTATATTAATATATATGGCATCCATCTGCCATCTTGAATTTTTAAAATTTTCACATTAGATCACACGACTGTTATAGAGTTCCAAACCTGCTATTGGGTACCAAATTTCACCAAAATTGATTATTCGATGAGAGGTGGCGATTTAACGCTTTTCAAGACAGTGGATGTCTGCCATCTTGAATTTCAGGGGTCCAGTAATGGGTTCACTGAATAAGCTCATGTGGCAGTTCCTACTGGTCGTCAATAGAGACTATAGCACTAAACTGTCTTGCTTTGTTTTTGAGAAATTCACATTTTTGTGCACACGTTTTGGCAACATACAGACAGACAGACAGCATCATCGTTAAAGTGATTCGACGCCAGTAACCCAATTACTGGCAGTTACCAGGTGCAAAATGGCTAAATTATGTGTGATTAATAAACAGAGAAATAGAATTGTCATAATATATGCACCAGAAAATGTTGGAGTTGGATCAGATGCTGCAACAAAATAGAAAACGAACTTAGCAGTGTGTGAGAATTTTGTGTGCAGTGTGCCAACAGGAAAAATATTTACAAATACTTGGGTACCCCTAGCATCTCGGGGGCCCTGGACTTTGTCCACCCTCGTCAGTAGGCTGTGACGCAACTGACAGTAGTAATACCACTGCCACAGATAAACTACATGTTACTCCACACCTTTCAAAATGTTGTTATGCATTAAAAAATCACAAAAACTATCCAACTGTCACTTTACAAATGCACACATTGTCTTTATCATGAACATTTTATTAAACTCTTTGCCTTTTTTTATTCTGACCCTGAATGACCTATAGAAAGTTTTACATTGAGATCACAAATAATCTATACATATCTCTGTTTAATAAAGTTTTAGTAATACCACATCTGCCATATTTCTATAAATAATGAATATAAAAATGTTGAAATGACAACTGAAGGTCACTCAAGGTCATCAAATGGCAACAGATTGGAGGGTACTACATCCCATTAGTGGTTTGTCAGATTCATGTTTCTATTTTGCACCATTTTCAGATCACTTGCTCAATGTATGTGACTGCCATTGTTCTTAAACAGTCATTTGGTTATGACAGTTAAAATGAGAGCCCACACACGATGCATTTATTGATGAGCATATGCTAGCAAATATACTGGACTTATACAAGTCTGCAGTAGCTGAATTACCTTCTCGGTCACTCAGGGTCATTGGTAATGGCACTGTTCAATGCATCACATATAAGTTTCTATTTTCACAGTAACTGCCATATGTCTATATGTTGTATCATTACCAAGATACATGTATTGGCATTTGAAATTACCTTTAAAGGACCTCAACTCAAGGTCATTAGTAATGGTGCTGCTGTAATGAACCATTCAACAGATGATATATATCATTTCTTATCAGTGTTCGACAGGACATATGTTTTTATGCCTTATCATTTGTAAAATTTAGCCAAATACTGGTTGAAAATGGCATATTATTCATATCCCACCTGTATTTAATGCCCCTGGCAAGAGTAATCTCTCAGAATTTTGCTACAACATTTGGCATGAGACAACTAGAATGGTGGGATAACCAGGTGGTGAAAAAGTCTAATGATCTGTTTAGCCATTTTGATATAGACCATGAGTGTGACCTACTGTGAGAGAGGCTAGAAATATGGTAGTGCTGGCATGTCATGTGTTGCACAATAAAAACATTAGGCCAAAAATGTTTGGAAAATTTAGTCACGTTTTTTCCACAAAGGTGGGTACTCAAAATATCACCAACAACTTAAAAGGGCCGTATTGGTACTGACGGCACCTGCTGTTTGATGAATAAGATAAAAACAGCTAAGTTCACCCAAATATTTTGGTGAACCGTTATTCTCATCTAGCACTACAATACGACCAACCAACTACTGGGAAAAGCACATTGCGCATATGAAAAACTGTCTCTCGCAGTCTTACTCGCGATCTGATCAGTTGTCGTGCAGATACACGAGTAGCCCGACGTAACGGCACACCATTCAGTGACTGTCGTTTCAGCTGCCAGTAGCTATGTAGACGTGAAATAAATGCATTCTTCCGCTGGATCGACACTTTACTTGCAATATTTTTAATGCTAAAACAAGCGATTAAACATGAAAATTTGTCAAACCATGTACACAACCAAACACAAAAAAAATAATTGTACAATACTACAGTATATGTACATGTAAATACCAGAAACAAGTACATTCAGATCAAAAGACAATGTATGCGCTAGCAAATATCCACAGACACTGCACGTGCACGACTAAATAAATGCCTATGGCTAGCTTAGGTAATATTCATCCTAGTCATAAAGCACGACAGTTTACTTTTGCTTTTAACTGTATCAAGTCTTCTTTACCAATTTTATCTTCGCATTGTTTTATAGTCAAATGTTGTACCTCACCAAATATCTGTAAGCACATTATCTCCACTATCGCAAAAGTATAAAACAAAGTTAAAAGCATTCACAGTCCATTAATGCAGCATTTTGTTAAAAAAACAAATGGCAATCAGCACTGTCCAGCAAAGCAAACGTGCATTTGTATTGCACATTGTCGCAAAGTGCCTCTAATGTGCTACTGCTTCCCGTACGTCGGCGCTGATCACCACAAGCTAGTACACCAGCCAGGTATTCAGCGAACACTGCGAGACCATGGATACAGACTAGTGTTTATCATGCAATATGTCCGTTAACTCCTCCAGCTTTTGCCGGGTACTCATTCCACCCAACCACAGAGGGCGGGCTCGGCCTGAGTAGACCTGAGTGCCTAGTTCTGTGCCGAGGTGGTTTACCTGTCCAAAGACGATCACCCACCTAGGCACTAACTTGAGTGTAGAGTCACTACGTTGATCGAGTCCAACGTGTTACCACTAGACTAAACTGGCAACCAATCCAATAAACAATAACAGAATTTACTTCAGAAGTCAAGCTCAGTGTGTCTGCCTTCTAAATCAATGCATGCAATCAAGCAACACTGCCATTTGCCACAACATGATGCTCCAGACCATCAGAGAAGCTTATACCAGACAGTGTGTGCACACATTGGATATAAAATGGCACAATGTGTTAAAAGTCATCCGCAGTTAACCTGGTGCAAACCATAATCATATTGGTCAAGATTTACTTAGCGATATCATTGAAAATAAAACAAACTGCTAGGCTACATTTTCTTATAAAGCACAGTGTATTTCTATAAGGCTATCACTCACTCACTCACTACTGCGCTTGACCAGCTGAGGGTCGTAGCGTCCTCCACATCGAACGATCCTGGCCCGCGATCCAGGCAGCACCAACAGATAGGCCAACTATAAGGCTATACAATTGTAAAATCAAACCTGCTAGATGGAATAACCGGTACAGAGAGAACAGGTCCAAAATGACTATTTTCAGCAAGGAGCTTTCGTGCATGTTTTACTTTCTCCTGCATTTTTGCATGGTAACCTGCCAGTGAATCTGGAGAAGTGGTATCATCCTCTATGCCACTGTTGTCTGAACTTTCCTGTGCCTCATTTTCTTTTGGAGAATGTTGTTCACAGAAAGCTGTTTTCCTGAAACCGGTTAATGGACCATCTCCAGATAGTGTGCCAACATCTCTTATTGGTTCCACTTTCATATACAATCCAGCCTGCTGGGCACATGTGACATGGAATGCTGTGTAGCAACTTGTCTTGTGGCATTGGATGCAGGCGCCAAAACCACGACGTTTACAAATACAGCATGTAAGCTTCCAACGTGCTGTTGCAACTCGATCAATACTGTCGATCGGTTCCAGAAATACACTGTTTGCAAATCCAACTTCTGGTATCCATAATGCACAGACAACATGTGCCCAATCACCATCGTCAGTCTGCTTAAAGGCGCCACGCCTACATGGACAAAGACAGCACGAGACTGCACGTGATGGCGAGTACAAACACCTGCGACAGACCCAAGGACCATCCGGTATGTGTGGAACCCCATAGCATTCCTGATGAACGGCCAGATTGCACAGATCACAAAAGAGAATAACGTTGTTGCTGTGGCATTCACCATCAAGACATATACAACAGATAGCATCCTCGTCAGCCAAAACATGTCCTTCACTGACCTGACTCTGGAAATATGACTCCTTTTCGAAATTGTCCATTAACAGCTCAAACACTTCTTTACTTACAGGTGGTACATTGCCTTTGCATCGTCTTTCATTAATAACTTTCAGCCAAGCTGCATCCTAAAACACAAACAGGCAGTTCAACAGCTCACACATTTATATATGCCTAAATGTACTGCATTGTACAACTGAACGAAGACAGTTCAAATGAAGGGTAGATGACAACAACGAAACAGAATACACAAGTGGTTCAACTAATCTAAATCTATACAAAAAGATTATCTCAAATATTACTGTCAAAAAGCATACCGTTAGGAAACGAGTAATTTGCACACAGAGCACTTCGTCAAGAGTGCTCATTAACTTATTATCACCACGCTAACAAAGATTACAACACACTAAATAAACTTAGACAATTTTTGATGGAGTGTGTATTATATTCACACTCTCAAGTTCACAGTTATTCAGTGAGTATTTAATCATGAGGTAAAACGACTGGTAGTTTTGCACTGCCTAGTGAGCATGTTTAAATTAAAAATTTGAATCCTATACGTGTTGTAATTCGATGATTTAACACAGTCATGAACACCACCAATACACTAACACATTACACATAAAAATTCAAATTGACATGAACTTTGCAATAGTCCTACAGGAAACTAGTTAACTTACTAGTGATGGACGATTTTAAAATTTCAAAACTCGATCGATTTCGATTCGATTTTTTAAAGAAAATCTAGATTTCGAATTTCGATCCGAATTTTTACGTTTCGTAGAGCATTTTAAATATCGCGAG
>Ga0209339_1000563_pt1 | contig 13854 bp, 9 predicted proteins | sample OlaalgELextract3_FD_187376 | JGI IMG/M metagenome (GOLD analysis project Ga0209339, IMG submission 187376) | Olavius algarvensis symbiont microbial communities from Tuscany, Italy - Type A ELBA extract 3 (SPAdes) (version 2) | ecosystem: Host-associated > Annelida > Digestive system >... | reverse complement strand
ATAAATAATAAATAAATGATAAATAAATAAATAATAAATAAATAATAAACAATAATCATTAAATAAATAATAATAATAATAATATTTAGTAAAGTCAACATAATTTGCCCAAAAACATACACTAAGATTGTTTTGTTTATCACCGGAAATAGTTAAAAACATAGATACCATAGATACAAATTTAAGTAACTTACACGCCCTATTACTGTGATGTATTGCTCCTCATACAGTTGCTGTCAGACATCTGTCAAGCTGCTGGCGACTTTTGCTTTCCAGCACACCACGCGTGCGCAAGAGAACTGAGCTGCTGCGACACAAGACTTTGGACTTTACACCAGACGTGGCCGTCCAATAGACCAGATCCAAATCTCAATTCGGTAAGTTTTGTGGACTACATATTATTGAGAGTCATTCAGGAATGCGTTTGTCAGAAACAGCACGGGATGTCAAACATCGTTGATGAGCTGTGGTTATTAACAGAATGATATTTTATTAACAGTATTACATATTATATTTCACAAGGTAGGGTGAAACATCCATCAGGACAGGTGGACAATAATATTGCAGTTCTGTTGCAAATTTACTTCAGCATCTGTATTGCGGTTTGACAAAGCTATTGCAATTTGTGTTGCCTCACAGTGTCGAAGTAACACTGCAGATAAGAATGCATCATCATCCACTAGTGCTCAACTTGTTTGTTATTGATAATCGATATTTGTACTTTGTAGTAGTTTAGTAGTTTACTACAAACTTGGAGATGGACTTGGAATTGAACTTGGCTTTGTGTTAGCTGACTTGGACTTGGACTTGCTTATTTCAAGCGGCTTTGGACTTGGACTTGAGGACAGAGGACCTGGACGTGGACTTGGACTTGGCTGGTGATGGACTTGTTACAACTCTGATAACATATGTGCAAAACTATATAGCATCCAACTGTGATGTTTATGTAAACACCAATGTAAACTTAAACAACGAAATTATGTTGCTTTAAACATGACAAACCGAAAGTCTGATCGTTATTAAAATTTGCCTCAATGATATCCTTGAAGAGAATGTGAGTGTCATTCCTCTAAAATATGAACACTCTTTTAGACGTATACACTAAATGTTCGAAGCGTCCTCCTCCGGCCTTCCAATAGGCCTACTTTGTCTTTTTACCGTATCGGCTTCCTTGATGATCGTGAGAGACGTTTGGCCAATCAGCGTTGGCCATAGCAATGTTGATCGATGACGTCGTAGCGTCAACCAATGAGAAATGAGATGAGAGGTTGACGTTGAGATTGAACGTCGTTATCTCAAGTATATTGAAAACTATCAGTGATAAAGTCACCTTTTTGTGAAGTTAGACTACTTCACAGAAGTCGATAAAAAACAGTTATGATAGTTAGTACAGACTTGTAGAACGGCTGTCAAGAGTGAAGTCGTGCTGATCCTGACTCAAACGTGAAGCTGCCGGTGAATTAGACGAGCGACACTGATCCGTCAGCGGCTGAAGATCGTACAGCCGTTCTGCGACTCTCATCCACGTGAAGGATCGTCTCCTGGTGACGAACTGTGAACCAAAACAGGGTCAACGACGACGAAAAGATCTTCGCAAAGTTCGTGTGGATCGACAACGCGAAGCGCATGCATCGGGAGACAAGCCAATTGCTTGCTTGCCGAAATAATCCGATTGCTTGCTTAGCAAAGCTCGAGCTATAGCCTAGGGTGTACTATATTAGATACAATATAGTGCCAGCCTCGTTGTACTAACATACTGTTTGCATTATTCTTTTGTAATTTGTAAATATTTGTATACACGCCTGTCATTTCACTCTCGGTTTGAACGAAAGTCGTGTCCGATCCTGTCCTACTTCCGATAGTTCGAGTCTGTCAGAGTGGATTAAGGTTGTAATTACAGCCGGTTAGAGATTCGCCTAGATTCCTCTACAACTAAGTGATCCGTAACCAACATTTAAAGGGCACGCCATTATTCGACGTTGAATATCTCAGAAACAGTACAAGATAGAGACATATTTAGGCCTACGATGGCATACTAATATGAACTTACATACACATTCAACGGCGTAATTTCGGATAAACGTGAGTAACCAAGCAAAAATTTTAACGGCACAGACAATCGCGCGTGCTCTCTGCGACAGCTGACCTTTTTTGTAAATACCGAATGTCACATGGCAGTTCGTAGGGGATCAGTACGAGCGAAACCATTGAATGAGACTTAAGTTTCGTTTCTACCTCTTATATCATGCTTATGCGCGACCTATTAGCGATAGCTAAGTTACTTGTTTACAACTGCCTCACAATGAAATAAATTGCGCGAACGCGATTGGTCGAAGCGTCGTCATTTGGCGTACGGTACTATATAATCCAATGCTGCGTTGATCACGCCCTACCGGTAACATCGCATCAATTACCAGTCACTTTACTTCAACGATCCGTATCGTAAATGGACCAATTTGATCATAATTTAATTTAATGGTAATTTAATTTAACCGCTGTGCCGAGAGTAGCTTCCATTCAAGTCGATCCTTTCAGCGAAATTCGTGTAAAAAGGTCTAATACACGTACAGCAAGCAATCGTTTATTTACCCAAATCAAATAGTAACAACACTGTTACAAGAATATAAACTAGAAATCAAAATGCATCACCTCCAAGGCAATGCAATACCGGCAGGCCGTGCAATCTCTTGAGCAACTGTGACAAAATTTTGTGTCATTGAGGGTTTCCCAATATTTCCTAGGTCCGTTCTCTTAAGTCAAATTTCGTTGCATTTTCCTACAAATTTCCCACAGCTCTTAGTGGCGAAACTACTCATGAAATCCTGATGCTTCTTTTATCCATCTGGTCTGTCGCTGTGCCTCTCTGTCGACCACTTTGGCCTTGTCAGCGAGGCATTTGCAAGAATTCTGACATCTCACGGCATCGCCACAGCTAACCGTCCTTACCGAATGCCACGGAACTTTGTGGTTCATCAGAAGGAAAAGGTCGAGGATGAAGAGAAGACCGAATTGATCTATCGTGTGCCTTGCAAGAACTACTCCAGCTCATACGTTGGAGAGACAGGCAGGACGTTCGGTCTGAGGATCAAGGAACACAAGAAAGAAGTGGACTCTTTCACAGCTGGTACACAGACCCGAGCCTCCAGGGCAAGGGAGAGCACTGTAACTCACAAGTCAGCCACTACAGACCATGCCGTGGACGAGAACCATGTCATCGACTGGGACAAGGCCAAAGTGGTCGACAGAGAGGCACAGCGACAGACCAGATGGATAAATGAAGCACTTCGGATCAGGAAGACACTGATATGCATGAATCGGGATGCAGGATCCTACCAACTCAGCCACACATGAGACCAGGTGACTTCCAGGTCACGTGCTCCATCGAGATGTAAACAATCAAGACGTGATCAAGATGTCCGACGGACATCGAATCGCTGTCATTAGGTAACATAAGCTTAGGGCTTACTTCAGTTGTGTAAAGTAAGAAGTTTTTTTTACATTATTCACATTTATCGGAGCAACGTGTCGCCCTTGCGGGCGAAAACCCATTTTTGAACCATTGAGTAAACACTACGCAATACCTGCATGCTGCCCTGCGGGCAGGCTGGCCTGCCGATAATAAAGGAGAACTGCCAGAAAGGGCACAACCAATTACACCTGACCACCCACTGTTATCTACAAATATCTGAGTCGATACGAATAAACCGCCGCTCGCCGCCAGGTGCTGGCACGTGGCGAATGACTTAACAAATTTCATAGACGATAGATGAACGAACTGACAAGCAGACAGACAAAAATACACCACCATCGCGTAAAGCGTCCACATTTGCGACCGGGAGTTTAATAGTACGAAACTTCACCGTGATCCAAAAAAGTAAGCCACTTGAAGTTTGATAATAACTTTGGCAAATGTATGTACGTGTCACAAATATTTCCACCTCACCTGCAATATGTTGCTACACTACCTTGTGAAAGTCTAAAATCCAAAAATGTTACTGACTTTGACAGCACCTCAACAGACTGTTGACATGTTCCTGAGGACACTTTGAGGACTTGATTTAACACGACTGTCTCAAGACTGCTCACACTGACTGACTGACTAACATTTTGAAGTTTGTCAGACGACGTCTCGAATTAACAACTGAACCTTATTTAGTTGAACGTTGTTGCATCATGTCGATTTTTTTACCATGATTATCTTCGCATCGCATTCGTTCTGTTTAGGCTATATTTCGTATTTTGTACACAAATTTGAGTAAAATCATTAGTACGATATTTTTGTGGCACGAACGAACGAACGAACTTTTTTAGCCAGTGAAAAACTGGCAGGCTACCAGTACCAGTACAGGCTACCAGTAGGCCTACCATCTAAGCTGGCCGCCAACAGAAAATAAAAAAAGCAAATACAAATACAACCCTGGCAGGTTACGTAAGATCTCACATTAAATTTTAGTTAAACATATATTTGTCACGTTCAACATGAAAATTGCGTAACATTTTTTTGGATTTTCGACTATCACAAGGTAGTGTAACAGCATTGCATGTGAGGTGGAAACCTTTGTGATTATGTCATAGAGAATTTTCTTACGAATCACCTGGTGAAAGAATTTTGAAAATCGGTCCACATTTACCAAAGTTATTATCAAACATCAAGTGGGTTACTTTTTTGGAACACGGTGTATATCAGTTGAGATATTATAGCAGTTAGATGTGTGTAGAATGCATCGTATGCAGAATAACAACAGTCTGGACAACTACGTCGTTACATCAGTCACAACACTCGTCTAATCGTTCTTCAGCTGTATAAACAGTTTAGGCATTCACATCAATTCAGGATATACTAACGATCCAACTTATTATGACGCACGTTGACTTATTATTTTTTTTTACCTTAAACACACTTAATTGAAATTCACATGGTCCTCGTGCTATATTTCGACTTCAAGACAGACGTGTTTCAGTAAAACCTACTGCCCATGGACACCGCATAACGTCTGCATTACTAATATCATACAAGACTTAATCAGTAGATCAGACAGCCGAACGTTAGGTGCCGTCAACGTGCCGGGTCACAAGCACAAGCACAAGGGTCTTTTAAACTGTAGTAATAACATAAGGAACACAATCATATTAGCTGTTCAAATTGACCGTGCAATCTCATTGAAATAATAAAACGCACGTTCAAAATAAAACTTCAGGTAAAATCCAAAAAAGACCATCAGTCAAAGTTCTAATTATTTATCATATTTCAAAAAGAGGTCAGTACAGTGCCTTTAAAATCTGCATCAGCAGTCACTCAAGCAGTTGCGGTCCTAAAAACATTTTCGTGCCGGAAGACAACTGGAGCACTATAATTTCATTGAGAAAAAGCGTGGTTTCTGTTCTAATGTTTTGTTGAAAATCACGAACTGCCATGGGTGAGTTTTTGGAATTTATCTGACATAAAACACATAATTTAAGTATTTGCAAAATAAAAGATTTTTTGTATGGCAGTTCATTGCAGCTGACCTGCCGGGGTACAGCCGGGGCATAGGTTTTGCAGCTGGGGCACGTGCTCCGTCTGGTCCCAACTTGGCGCCGCCACTGCATTCAAGGTCGATAGATCATACACGGCTTCCTATCAGTCTGCCATTGTAAGTATAGCTCTATGTTGTACCACTTTGGACTTTTAGTTATGGGTCTTCTATTGACTCTATGGTCGTATCTTGTATCGTTTCAGAGATAAAGCGAGACGGTCGAAAATCGAGATTTTTCATATCCCCTTGTGCATAACAAACAACCCCGGGGAAAACGTTGCGAATAATGTTCGCATTATTTCTTCACCGCCCAGCCACTGACGGCTAGGCTACAGTGTGGTGTAAAAATTTGCGGAAAAGTTTAACCCTCTGAGTATAGGATACACGAACGTTACAGACAGACAGACAGACGACAGACAGCAGACGAAATTGCGATGACAACAACAGATCGTAACAAGTCAGTAATTGTCAACAGTTCTCCACCTGCAAAAAAGACCACACACATGACACATATTAACAGAGTGTGTTATATGTACACATACCAGAGATGTTAAAGCTTTGAGGCCAAACTGGCCTCGGGGCCAAAATGTTGGCCTCGGCCTCGGTCTCGGTCTCGTAACATCTGGCCTCGGCTTCGCCCTTGGCCTCGGGACACTTTGGCCTCGGTCCCAAGCTTTTGGCCTCGGCCTCGAAATTTAATAGCATTTAGTCATGGAACCTGGTGTCCTTAGCTTTCGGAATATGCTGAAGTGAAAGAATAAGCATTCTGTTGCTGCACTCACACTAATGGTTACTTATTTGTTAGACTCAAATACATTATCGAATCACTAAGTTAAATATTCTATCAATACATTGTTCTGTTCGGCCTCTATAAATTTGACCTCGGCCTCGGCTTCACTGAACGCATACAGTTTACACATTCTGTTTGCTAGCTTTCTTGGCCACGACCACTTAACAATTTCCCTTTGTGGATAGGCTGTGTCCACGTTCATCTGACGTTCTATGTAGCAGAGGTAACAAAAAACTCATCAGTAGGTAAGATAGGCGAACGTTACTCGCAAATTCCAATTACCGCCTCAACCACGCCATGATCGTAAATCTTACAAGGTCATTGAAAATGTTGCCGGTCATACACGACTTACTGTAGGTCTGCCATTGTAACTATAGCTCTATCTTGCACAAGTTTCGAGTTACCTGGCGTTGAATAGTATAGTGACCTTGTACTGTAGGTTAGGGTTCACTCAAGGCCATTGGAAATACCACCATTCGGATAGATCGCATATGAGTTCTTATTCGTCTTCCATTGTTACTATTTTCGTATCTTGTATCGTTTTCGAAATAAAGCGAGATATTGGTCGATAAACGCCAATGTTTCATACCCCTTCCATTTAACTTAATTGATCACTTAGAACCCCTTGGAATTTTTCTTCAAAATTTTAACGCAAACTGCTCAGGTCGCTAAGCTATTAGGTGGTGCAAAAATATTGCGGAAATGTTCAACCTTCTGGATAGGTCACAACAACGTCACTGACAGAGGACAGACGGACGGGCCCATGCCATAATGCGAACGAAACGTAATAACGTTAGCCTAAAAAGTGGTTTAATGGGCACATTAAAACCGCACAGCAGCAAACCATTATTACAGCAATATGATGATTGGTACGCTGGCCGTTGATGGGCGGGCTGTTACATTTGGTACAGGCTGGGCAACGCCCAGTCCCCTCCTCGCTGTACCAAATGTAACAGCCCACCCATCAACGGCCAGTGTACCAACTTTATATTATTTGATGTGGCACTATAATTGCCTTTGACTCTTCAGCGTTAAATGACTTTCTGACTCGCTACCGAGTTCCTGAAATCCCCTTGACAACACTACAGGAGTCATGTGAAGATTCACTGATGCGTTGCGTTGCGGCGTTACCGTCCCCGCTATAAACGGAGTCCGACGCTTGGTGTCATTAACACACTCCTGGTCGAAACTTGCAGACAACACTCGGCACTCTATCAGTCAACCCAAAGCGAGATATTGGTCGCAAATCGCGATTTGTTTTCATTTTAGGAGTCACCGTCCGTCGGAATAGTGTCAAGGTTTGGTACGAAAAACTAGAATGACGTGTCTACCAGACGGTGAAAAAGTTTGAGAACATGTTTACTCGATTCGACACAATACAGGAACGTGACAGACGGACACCGCACGACAGCAACGGCCTCGGGCTGGGCTGCAGTCGCGCAGCAAATGCCTATGTGAACAGAAAATCATACTAGCAAATCAAAATTGCTACGCACACAGCAAAAGTAACAACATTGCAAACCTTTAACGCCGAAGAAAATAGTACCATCGTCACTGGCTATTCCCAGATTCGGATATCTAAACACGAAGTGATGCAACTACAGCTATAATTATTATAGACTATGAGTAAAATGTGCTATATTGTGGAGCGGGCATTCAACCGCAGATCGTGGCAATATGCAGCCGGTAAAAAGGTGGCAATGTGGCATTTCAATAAACGATCGATATCATGTTTTGGCAAGTCCGTAATATTGACCGACTGTGTCCTTTTGAGGGTAAATACACAGGCGATGTTAATGCGGCTGCAAATACAGTCAATAAAAGGCTTAGGGCGGACCGATTTTGTGCCCGTTCAGACACGGACAATTGCCACTTACCGCGAATATCTGGAAAACGGCAAGTCGCAGGATTATATGTCAATTGGGACTTAACATCTGCTCGACGGGAGCTTTCTACAATGCAAGGCAGGGCGGTAGTTCCCCAGAGGCGTCCCCATAACGCCAAATATGTTGCATTTTTGAGTATTTCTTCAGCATAACGTCGTCGTTTTCTGTCATAAACAAGATTCGCTGATGCGCGGCGTGGCGGCGTGTGTTTATAGTGAGAGACGGGCGACGCAGATGTGCTGTAACCTATACTCGGCCGTCAAAATGTTGATGACAGGGTGACGGCCCAGCAGTGATCGATGCCAAAACCATATATTCCTCCAGAATCGCGGTTTTTTATATCCCACTTGCACTCAACGACCCCGTTAATTTTTAATAGTTTTGAGTAGATAGAAGCATGCAATCAGCGACAGAGATGTTGCCCTCGAAAAGGGGGCGGGGCGAGGTGTTGCACATAGTTGACTCGTTTACACAGTTTTGTAATGAAATTCTCAGAAATTGTACGGGTCTATTAGACAGCCTTTATGCTTTTAATTTTGTCGCTTTCGGGGGACAGACAACCAAGTTATAAGCATTTTCCTTCGATGGAGCATTATCTCACATTTTTTTCGGATCTGAAAAAGTTAGGGGGTGCAAAAATGGAACGGACCTACTCTATCACCATGACAAGTTCGGTGGGGATCGTAATTTGCACGCCGGTTTCACCGGCTCTAGACGAAACAGTGTGATCTATTTTTGCGGCGCGATGCTATGCACAACGCGGCCTATGCCGTCGCGCGGTGTCCGTCTGTCCATCCGTCTGTCTGTCTGTCTGTCTGTTCGTCTCTGTCACGGTCGTGTATTCTGTTGACTCTAATAAAGACATCTTCAAACTTTCTCACCGTCCGGTAAGCCACGCCATTCTAGTTTTTCCCACACTAAAGTCTATGACAATAGTCCGGCGAAGACCCCCTAACGGGGCGTCGAAAGCAGGTGGGGTAGGAAAAAATCGTATCTCGTTTCATCGCATGTTGTCATCGCTGCGACCATCAGGTGTTATCAACACGGTGCTGCCGGACAGTAGCAAGTTGATGACACCCATCGTTGTAGCAGTAAGCGGCGCAGTTGTTGATGGCGGGAGACGAAGTGCTTATGACGAGCGGCCTTATTGTTACGCCGAAGACAACAAAACCGCATTTAATTAAAGCTGAAGTAACCAATCATAGAAGATTGCGCTCGAGAGACATGAAGCATCGCGCGATCTCTCTGCGACAGCAGAGCTACTTGTTATGTTTACCGACAGGGCAGTATGTCGGTATTGTGTTTAGTCAGTGGTCCAAAAATGTTTTTTCGCCCCGCAGATGCGACACGTAGCATCATCATTAAACGTGAAATTTCTTTATCGGTACAAAAATGTAGGATTGCAGCCCCAAAACCGTGCAAATTTGGAATTTTGTCCATAAATTTGCTGATCATCATTAGCACGATTTTTACGAAATTCTTAGCATTTGTGAGCGTCGTTAGGTACCCGAAGGCCTGCCCGCATGGCAGCACGGCAGTAGGCCTATCTCGTTTACTCGGGGGTTTCTTGCCCCGCAGAAGTAACACATTGCACCGATAAAATGTATAATTTGGCACGGAAGAACGTTTATCGGAGCAGAATTGTGAGAACACAGCACCTAAAACCGTCAAAATTTGGAAATTTTGCCCCAATATTTCCCGTCAGGGGCGACTCGTTTGTACATTTTTACGAAATTTTCAGTATTTGTACGCATCTACAGATACATTATATTTTTAATTTGGTCGATTTCCGGGGACAGAAAACCAAGTTATAAGCATTTTCTCTCAATGGGGACATTTCCGCACAAATTTGCAACAGCCCGTGGCAACAAAACTTGTGCTCGGAGCCGAAAAGTTATGGGGTTCAGAAATGGGAAGGCTCTGCTCTATCACAATGCCAAGTTTGGTGGGGATCGTAATGTCGCACGCCGGCTGTAGACGAAAAAAGTGTGTTGTTTTTTTGTTTGTCACGCTTCGAATGACAAAATTTGTGAAAATGGAAACGCTATTAAGCAGTGTAATTTTCAAAACACTGAAGCTGCCAGTGCATAAACGAGGGTTTCTAGTTTTGCACCTATATTCAAGTTTTTCTATGGACTTCCACGACTTTCCATAAAGGGTAAAATTTTACCAAAAGTTACAAATGTTGACGATTTTGAGGCAGTATGCCCACATTTCACAATTATAAGCAACAACGATAAAATTCGTTTATTAGAAGATTACAAAAGGCATCAAGTTAACAAAACAAGTTAACAGTATGCATGTTTCATTATATTTTCCGCGTGTCGATTGTTTGCCAGGCTAAATCTGTATAAACTTACTGACAGTTTTAGTTTAACTGCTTCGTCACATGATTTCCAATACGATACGATGCGTGCAGTCCAAAAACTGATGGATAGCTAACTTAGTCTTAACACACGAAAAATTTAGTATGGAGTCTTTTTAGGCCTGCGTATCAGTGACATTTCCGTTGTACACAGTGAGTCAAAAAAACTGGACCTTTTTTCATATGAGCATAACTTTTGCAAATACTGTCTGATTTTAATATTTTTTTACTGTTACAGACAGAAATTACCTGCCCACAGTCACATAATTGAATTTTCCACTTTACCTGTAGTTTGTTGCTGCACTATACCTTGAAAAATGCAACCACATATACCTTCTTCGCAAAAAATGTTGAATAAATCTGCAATGCATGCGGTCATTTCATTTTTGTTACAAAGCAGGAAATTCTGGTGATATCTCTTACTGTCTTCTTCTGTGCTGCTTCACGATGTCATAATGACGTCATACTGCGGCCAGCGATACGTAGAGTGTCTGGTAACGACTTTTTTTGTTCCAACAGAACAGTGCACCAGCACACCCCGTAGCGCACGTGCAACAGTTGAACTGCTGCGTCAAGAAACGCCAAACGTTTTGGAGCCCAACCTGTGGCCTCCAAACAGCCCAGATCTCAGTTCTGTGGATTACAAGATATGGGTTGTCCATAGTGTGGATAAATTGAAACGGCGGCTCATCGATGTCTGGAACAGTCGATTTTTGACGAGGCTAGTGACCAGTGGCGAGGAAGACATCGAGCGTGTGTCCATGCTAAAGGAGGACATTTCGAGTACAGCCTGTGAACTGACAATGTTGATATTGTTCAATGTGACTTGTTTGACTGTTACATCTTTAATTACGAAACCATGCCAGCAACGTTGGCCAATACATTCTTGTTCATTTTACAAGGTAGTGCACTAGCAGATTTGAGGTATGGGGTTCTACAACCCAGACAGATAGCATTTGTATTGTATGGGCCACCACCATAGTCAGTTATATTCTGTCTGCAACAGTGAAAGAATTATTAAATTCAGACAGTATTTGCGAAAGTTATGTTCAAATGAAAAAAAGGTCCAGTTTTTTTACTCAAAATGTACAATGCTGCGTAGCCAAATGTTTGTGTATCGCAATTCAAACTTCTAATATTGTACTCCGAGCCGTTAGAATCGCTTACGACGATCACCAGACAGTGAAAAGGGAGTTGAGCTACGAGAAAAGCAAAGCGAATGCAGTGAACGGATTGTGACAAAGCGGGCTAGTGTTAGGAATGGGAAAGTTTGCGGTTCGTGGCTCAGTAAAGGGAAGGGGTTGTGTGGCGCAGATCACCAACTCCTATAATACTAAGATTGTTTATAGTGTTGCATACATTCTGCTATACGATTCGCTGGTCGGCGATGGTGGTGGCCCATGCAATACAAATGCTATCTGCTTGGGTTGTAGAGCCCCATACTTTCGACTGGAAATACGGCCGGCAGCGTTATCTGAGGCAGTTAGATTGATGTTTAACAGAAGAAAGTGTTCAGATTTTTTTCGTTTTATGCTACTACTCTTAAGACCAATGGCAATGCAAGGGAAGATAAGGCAATATTCAATTCCACCATATGTAGAGCCGCTGCTGACCGCATGTTCTGCTGAGGATGTGACGCTGCGTTCCAGGTATATCACCACTCCAAGTAGTCCAAGAGCCAACCAACCAACACTGATCTCCAGTCGACGCGCCGGCGACCCAGTCTATAGCCGCACAGTCATTGTGCTGGAGGCATTCAGTTCGGCATTCTTCAGCGGTCATAGCCATATATGCAGGGATGTTGTGATGACCGCCATAGTCATTTATAGTTGTCCACGACACGCAGCCTAACATCACAACACTTGTTCAGCAAGCAAGCGTTTGTTAAAGTAGTAGTTAAAATAACTAACTAGTAAAATAGATAAAAAAAATAACATGGCAGATAATAATTGTAAGATACGAGTAGAATTAAAATGTCATAGTGAGCAATATATCAAGATTATTACCATCGTCATCATCATACTTATCATCATTCATACATCATCATATGTACAGTCATTACAGAGAAACCGACTAGACTACTGGTAGTGAGCTAGGGCATAGGAGATGAATAACTTGTATTTTTAGTTCTACGTGAAATTCTAGGGTATTTGGAGGGAGCCCTAAGGCGAGACAGTAGTTCAGGATCGCGAGGTGGCGGAAGTAGACTATGTAAACAAGATGTCGATGGTAAAATAGATTTGAAGAAATTGTGTGACAGTAGATCCCTAGTGTCTAGGTTAAAACTTGAATCTCTACAACAGTATCCTTACAGACAAGAAGCTCAGCTGCCGCAGTGAGACCGCGCGATGCTTCGCGTCATATCTAAAAATTTCAAAACTTCAACATATTTTGGCCTTTTGGGGGAACTACTGGCGGCTACCGCTATGTATGCCTACAATACATTTTCAGAAAGCTCCTTTCGCGATCACTATTTGCCTATGAGATAGCATGCCTCTATCTTGAACCGTTAAAATTAATATAAAGCTTCAAAGTTTGACGATGCTCAAAAATACGCAAAATGCAACATATTTGTCTTTATAATAGACGTCCCCAGGGACTATCCTCACAAGCGATATATTTTAGCAAGCTCCCGTACAGCTCATGTTAAGCATAATTGACAAACTTTACACGTACTGCTGCGACTTACATAATTCGCTTATTTAGATGCCCAACATTTCGTATTTCGGGGGACTTTGGGGTATCCCCCCAAAAAAGGACAAAAATGACAGAAATCGGCGACGTTGTGGCGCCGTCAAATTGTGCAAAAACATATTTGACCCTTCATTTGGAGACTATAGATATCACCACCAAAAGGGCCACGCCAAAACCACGTCCGCGACAGAGCTCTACCATATCGTACATATGCGTATATGTCCGAGATATATGCATGTATGCAATAATTGTCGGATAAATACTACAGTGTAAATAAATTCCTTTGAAGAGCATAGGGGCCGACTTCATGGGGCCCAAGGGGCTCAAGCCCCCCCCAATATTTGTTCCCCGGGGCTCATGCAGTATGTGACCCCCCCCCAATAATCGGTCACAATTATGCGTATATGACATATTGTTCTAAAATTATGACCAAATTTGCCTTTATTGTTTAAAATGCACGAAGTTTTGTCAGTTGATTCTCAGGAAAATTATTAAAATTGTTGCCAGTTTTTGCCACCAGATGCCAGATTTTAAGGCTAAAATGCGCCACATTCAATTTCGGCAACGGGCAACCCCGCTGAGGGAGCTTACAGTGCTCGACCC
>Ga0209339_1000559_pt1 | contig 13919 bp, 11 predicted proteins | sample OlaalgELextract3_FD_187376 | JGI IMG/M metagenome (GOLD analysis project Ga0209339, IMG submission 187376) | Olavius algarvensis symbiont microbial communities from Tuscany, Italy - Type A ELBA extract 3 (SPAdes) (version 2) | ecosystem: Host-associated > Annelida > Digestive system >... | reverse complement strand
CCTTGTGTACGATTTCATAATAAATATATATTACTTTCGCACACAATTGTGTTAAACTTATCCAAATATACCGAAGCTGACAAACACATTTCTTGCAGCAAATATTTTTTGATAGCTTCATAGTCAGCACTTTCTGATATATCACAACGAGCAAGTAATGCCTTCGCATGCACTGTTATGTAAGGTCGCACCAACACAGCTCTCAACTGTACCGGTACTTTGAGCTGTTCATACAAGCGTTCCAAACAAATAAACCACAACACAACCTCAATCGGTTGTTCTGGCATTGAAGAGATGGCATTTCGCATTGCATCGCCCCACAATTTCAGTTTTGCCCCCATGCTATCCATGTGAGCTTGTTCACGCTCGCTCGTAACTCTGGTTAATTCAAACTCACGTTCTTTCAGTTCTAATTCTCTTTGCTTTTATTCCAACTCTCTCTTCCAGTGCACTTTTATCATCTGAATTTCTTTCATTTTCAGATTTTCTTCCATCATCATCTGTCTTTCCTCTAAAGCAATACGAGCCTTTGTTACATCAGGGTTAACCATACCCTCCTCTACGTCACCAGGCTGATATACCACATCAGCGGCCTCAGCTACAGCCGGCTTTTTTCCCCTGACGGCGACCACTCCGCCAGTAAATCATGTGTCGAGTGGGACGTTAAACTCTACTATACCATACCGCCAGTAAATCAACACGTTCCAGCTGTGCTACGTCACCAGGCTTATACCCAACCTGAATTAATTAATTTAGTGCACAAACGTGCATCACTGATCTTACTAACACCACTGCTGCTCAGTAAGAGACTCCATAATTCTCTCTACCAATTATGGTCCCAAAAATAACTGTTGCCCCAGTACGAAATGCTATACCTCCAGCAATAACGTACGCACAACAAACAATTACCGTACACATACAAGCAGCTATACGCCTATACTAATAGACGAACCAGAACTTATATGCAAACTATCGCCACAGAAGTAATGACCTGGTATAATGGATGAAGACGACGTCACTGATCTTCACTACACGCACGACTCATGGGCTGACTGATTCACCTGTCCCCCACGCAGATGACTGCACATCACACGCCTGTTACAATCAACACGACCGAGTTGAATCGACACTCAGCCAGACAGCAGCTCGGCTCATAGTACCGCGACTCGACAACTCGACGCCATGTGCAACAAACAATACAACAGCAGTCAGTACATAGAAATCAGACCTTGACACAACTAAGCATAACCACTATAATGACATTTTTAAAATATCCTGTCCATGACGCCAAAACTGTCACATTGTAGTTACTTAATTATTGCCAAGGAAATTAGTTAAATTTTAATAACTTATATTACAAAAACAAAAATAACAAATAAAACGTCAAACAGTCTATACTAAACATGATAATAACTGTCGTGCCTTAACTATCATCCATGTCCACAACACATCCTGCCCAGCGCGACGTCGTTGTTTGCGATCGCTGAGTCTGGATCACGTGCACGCGTCCTCCGGTCCACTCCACGTGCGTCCCGCTTGATGTGTGTCTCGCTGATGTGTCCTATCTACGTGACAGCACCGTCCCTTTTATACTGTCCTACGCAGAACCTATGTGACCACAGACGCATAGGCACACGGCGTGATGTGATGTGCTGATCCGATGTCGGCAGGAGCTACGTAATCACAGAAGCGTAAGCAACTGTCACGGCCACTAGATGGTAACCATACCACAACTGGGCCAGTAATCACGATCTCCCAGACGTCCAAACGTGACAGACAGACAAAAATTCGGCTAGGAGACTAGGGGTGCGACCATATCGGCCACAAACCATATCGGCCACAGCAGAAAACCATATTGGCCACACAGAAAATCAATATCGGTCACAACCATATCGGCACAAAATATATGGCGAGTTTATTTAGTGTCATTGTGTCGATACTACTCTGTTTCATCAATCAATCAATCAGAAGAGGATTAGAGTGACCAAAGTAACAAATGTTACTGCGAGACCACTATGTACATGTAGTCCATATCTTGAATTTGAATGTGAAGCTGCGCATTAGACCGATAGGCCAGAAAGAAGCTTATACGTCTCCCCTGTTATAGAGAAGATTTTTTAAAACCCGCCAATATTTTACTAGGCTATTGGTATCTATTACCTTCCCAGTCGCATCATTCCATTCCATGTCCAGCCTAACACCTTTTTATGCAACTTTAATATAGTTAAGATTTTGAAAATATGAAGAAATGTATCGTTGCAATGTCGCTCTGTTAGGTCGCCTCTTAGCCTTCTCGTTTCTAGTGTAGTAATCCCAATTAATATACTATTTCAATGTCGTTTCATACTTTTATTATGAAAATCCATTTAATATTTTGGTTGTTCTGTTTAGCATTTTTTTCTAAAGTATTTATATTTTTAAAAGTACGGTCTCCATGCCTGTAGGCGATACTCAAATGAGCTGTTGAGCTGATGATCGTGAGCAGATACGACGCCGTGCTGTTGTCGAATGAGTCGGTCAGCCTTTCTACTGCGCTTAGCTCGCATTCTTGTTTTAGGCTACTGTCGGCGGAGAACACAGGCAGTGGATGGTAGCTCAAACTCAAACTACTCTAGCAATTATATATTCCCACCACAAAGTGCTTTGAAATATGTCGACAGTTGTTGCATTTTTTACTCTCCGCTTATGCGAGACGGGATTGTGTACGACGTTTCGAGTCTCGACTAAATGTTGGTGCTAAATAGCAATACATTTTTTTATGGCCGATATGGTTATTCCTTTTGGCCGATATGGTCTTTTCGTGTGGCCGATGTGGTCGTGGCTGATACGGTTTGTGGCCGATATGGTCTGTGGCCGATATGGTACAGACCCGGAAGACTACATGCAGCGAATGCCCGCTATTGCAGATATTCATTGTGAGTCGTTTAAGGTCAGGACCCCGCCTTGTGGGTCGGATAGGGTTAGAAGTACGGGTTAGTGACAGTTCACATTTTAAGCTGTGTGGTCATGCGGTCAGGTTTTAGGGACACACCAAACCTACGTTAACTGAGTGATCCTGCGACTCTAATGTTTTAAAGCTACTGTGGCAGAAATTTACGCCACCCTGTGGTTCTGAAATATAGTGGCATATGCTTTGAGATTAAATTCTCGGGCAGGAACAGAGGATTCGACGGTGTCCTCTTTGATCTGTGACCGTTGGCTAATACTGGGTTCAGAGACGCTTGGTATTAGTCGCTGCTTGAACCACTGGTAACAGGTGGCCTCCTGCTGTATGCCTGGCTGATCATCAATGGCTCTGTTCATACGCACCACTAAATTGGCCCCTGGGGCCCACAGTGCGAGGTGTGATAGAGCTATGGCCGTCCACCATGCAGTAGCTATATTCTGCTGGAGAAACAGTGATTATAGGCCGAGCAGGGTAAATAATAACTAAATATTATGGCACAAGGTCTCTCCACTCCCGGTCCCTTCCTTAGCCCTATACACACCTCTCTATAAGGAGAGGTCTCACAAGAACTATGCACACCATCAGGTTAGCTTGATGGCGTCGCACAACACTAAACTAGTCCCTTCCCTGGGGTTGCGCATTGGGCCAGCCTGTGAGGCAGGCCTCAGCACTGGCATGCAACGGGAGCATGTGCTACCCCAAAAGAGAAAGAAAGAAAGACAGTGGTCCTGAAATTGCTAAAGCGGTGGAAATTTGCAGCCTGCTTGCTTATTTACTAGTTGAAAAACCAATCATTACCCTTACCCTAAACCTTAAGCCTCGTTCTAAAAAAGTGAAAAACTCACACATGGCTGAAAGTGTATCCAGAGAATAAATAAGGCAAACTAATCGACCGGGAAAGTCTGGTAGGGGTCGAGCCCTGTGCAAAGTGCATAACATTCGCTAAACCAATATATGACGATCTAATCGGGACCATGTCGATACAAGTGTGGCTTGGATGGGGTAATAAGCAAGTTGATTCGCTATGCTACGGCAGCAGCTGCAAAGGGCAATCAGGCTTTCCGCCACTCTAGCAAATTCAATGCGTTGTTATGGCAGAAATTTCCACCGCAATACAATTGGCCTTTTTAAAACATTTTATATTGCAGTTTGCAGGGGAATAGGTATTGCAGTGTTTTTCACTTTAGAGAATAAGTAAGTAATTTGACACATAGTAGACATTCTGCATGTGTGTAACGTGTACATTTCTACCACTATAACAATTAATGTAAAAAAAACTTCCGTAGAAGTTTAACATTGTTGTAAGGGTAGAGATGGCATATCTAAAACGGCAAAAATTACTTCGTTAAGATAGAAAAAGCATAAATACGACCTTACATGTGAGCTCTGTGCCGAAATGTCTAGCGCTGCATATTGTAAGGTCGTGTTTGTGATATTCCTATCTTAACAAAGTAATTTTTGCCGTTTTAGATATGCCTTCTCTACCCTTACAATAATGTTAAACTTCTACGGAAGTTTTTTTACATTAATATTTGCGGTTTTATTGGTAGGGGCAAATTTTTATATGAGACCCGAGTACTTGACAATACCTATCTCCAATTTAAATTTCAACTTCCCACCTCTGATAGTACACAGAAAACAGCAGGTGGTCCTAAAGTTCCGATAGAGGGTTTTGTACCCCTAAACGCCCCCTAGCGGAAAAAAATATATTTGTACTTAACGCGAGTACTTTACCATATCTAACTGATTTTAGTTTCAACTTTCTAGCTCTTGTACTTTCCGAGATATTAGGGGGTCCCAAATTTACACTAGGGGGCCCGACGCCCCTAGACGCCCTCTAGCAGAGAAATTTTTGTACACAAAGTGAGTACTTCACAATGTCTAATTGTGTTTTTATTTTCAACATTCTAGCTCTTGTACTTTTCGTAATTTTAGGGGGTCCAAAATTTACGCTAGGGCGCCTTGTGCCCCCCTGTACGCCCCTAGAGGAAAAATGTTGTACCAGAGGCGAGTATTTTACTATGTTTAATGACGTTTTTAATTTCAACTTTCTAGCTCTTGTACTTTTCGAGATATCAGGGGGTCCCAAATTTACCCTAGGGGGCCCTACACCCCCTGGACGCCCCAAGCGGAGAAATTTTTGTACCCAAAGCGAGCACTTCGCAATATGTAATCGTGTTATTAATTTCAACATTCTAGCTCTAGTACTTTCGGAGATATTAGGGGGGTCCAAAATTTACGTTTGGGGCCCTGTGCTTCCTGTATGCCCCTGGCGAAAATTTTTTGTACCCGAGGCTAATACTTACTATGTCTAATTGCTTTTTTAATTTGAACTTTCTAGCTGTTTTACTTTCCGAGATATTATGGGGTCCCAAATTTACACTAGGGGGCCCTACGCCCCCTGGATGCCTACTAGTGGAGAAATTTTTTTTACCCAAAGCGAGTACTTCACAATATCTAATTGTGTTTTTAATTTCAACATTCTAGCTCTAGTAGTTTCCAAGATTTTAGTGGGTCCCAAATTTACGTTAGGGGGCCCTGTGCCCCCTGTACGCCCCTAGCGGAAAAATTTTTGTACCAGAGGCGAGTACTTTACTATGTCTAATGGCGTTTTCAAGTAGAGTTGTTAACGATTAATCGATTAATCGATCCTGGACGAAGGATCGAATACAATTTCCTCGGATCGATTAATCGCAAGGCGGCTTCGAGAGCCGCGACACACGGACGCGGGCACAAGATCGCGTGCACGTACCTACCACAATTAATCGATTAATCGGATCGTTTGCTCACGATTAATCGATTAGAAAAATCGAACGATCTTAACAACCCTATTTTCAAGTTCAACTTTCTAGCTCTTAGCTCTTATATTTTCCGAGATATCAGGGGATCTCAAATTTACACTAGGGGGCCCTACGCCCCCTGGACGCTCCCTAGCGGAGAATTTTTATTACCCAAAGCGAGTACTTCACAATATCTAATTGTCTTTTTAATTTCAACTTTCTAGCTCTAGCACTTTCCGGGATATTAGGGGGGTCCCAAGTTTACATTAGGGGGCCCTGTGCTCCCCGGAGGCCACCTAGCGGAAAAATTTTGACATGCGCGCAAGTACTTGCCCATATTTATATTATATAGAAAAACTGCACACAGTCTATCTAAAGTTGTATAAGCCAAAGCTCTAAAGCAGCAAAAATTAAAATGCTTATTAATTATAAGCGTGAAATATATGCGCTAGCACATTTAAATCTGTCAACCGCCAGCTTTAAATGTCTAAGCTAGCGCATATGTTTTACGCTTATAATTAATAAGCATTTTAATTTTTGCTGTTTTAGAGCTTTGGCTTATACAACTTTAGATAGACTGTGCAGTTTTTCTATATAATATTTGCTGTTTTATTAAAGTTTGTTGGTAAGAGACATATGACAAATTAGTAACCTAGACAATAGCGCAAACAGGTGAGTTCTGCATAGGCTTAAACTAAAGATTTGTAAGTTGAGAGCTCTTGTATGCCTTGACATCAGTGCACCTATTATGTTCCCGACATTCGTTTAATATAATATAATATAATAATAATGACGTCACGCAAAAAAGTTTTGTTTCGACTTTTGGCCATGTGTCATCTCCGCATTCGCGTGATGCATCTGCCCACCAATTTTTGCGCAAATACCTCTATCCAATTCGGAGTTATTGACATTTTCCGAGATCCAAGATGGCGACCGATTTTCAGTTTATGTGAATTTGACCATACCAGCGTGTTGATAGTGCAGTATTTGTGTTCTGTACCAAATTTCGTTCAAATATCTGTTATAGTCACTGAGATCGACGCACATATGCTTCAGACCTTCCTTTGATGACGTCACGCGAATTAACTTCCGGTTTCGAATTTTGGTCACTTGGTCATATCCGCATGGCCGTGCTTCCCATATAATTTGATGCAAGATATCTTTATCCAGTCGAAAGTTATTGACATTTTTCCGAAATTCAAGATGGCGGCCGCCGCCATCTTGGATTTTTAGTTTATGTGAATTTGGCCATTCCGGCGTGTTGACAGTGTGGTATTTGCGTTCTCTACCAAATTTGGTTCAAAAATATGTTATAGTCACTGAGATCGACACACATATGCTTCAAACCTTAATTTAATGACGTCACGCGAATTAACTTCCAGTTTCGACTTTTGGCACGTGGTCATCTTCGCTTCGCCGTGGTTCATCTTCCCGTATAATTTGATGCAAGATATCTTTATCCAGTCCAAAGTTATTGACATTTTTCCGAAACTCAAGATGGCGGCCGCCGCCATCTTGAATTTTCAGTTTATGCGGCGTGTTGGTAGGGTGGTATTTGTGTTCTGTACCAAATTTGGTTCAAATATCTGTTATAGTCACTGAGATCCACGCACTTCCTTGAGCGGAACGACGCGTTTTGAGTTCTCATTGGTCCAGATCGGACGCACAGTGCGACCTGTGGCCTTTCCTAAGAAACCAAAAAAAAGAAAAAAAAGACAGTGGCAAACTGGCTATTCGCCCAGACCACCCACGTCGCCGTACCGAAGTCAAAGTTTGCATGGCGGGTGGCCTCCGGTGTGTAGTTCTATATTTCAAGTTTTATTAAAATCGGTCCAGTGGTTTTGCCGCTGTGGGTGGTCTAAAATCGCCCTTCCCCATTACTTTGGCCATTGGCTTATACAGCTTGTACTACTGTACAAGCCGTGATAATTGTAAATTTTCAGTTTCGTAGCTCCATTCACGCGGGACTAACGGAGCGCTCTCTCTACAGTAGGTTTTGCATTGAAAAATCTGCCAAAATGGGTTTTTTTTGGGGGGAGGGGCTAAGATATTTGGTGGTAACCCCCCTAGGAATGCAATGACCGCCGATCTACGTCGTTTGGTGAAAAAATTATGGAGATGCTCTAAATACCCTAGTCTGTACACGCGGCAAAGAAATTACAAAAAAACCATAAAAAACGGAATGTCTATGCCGTGAGGGTTACATTTCACCCCTGTGCAGTGCTTACCCCCCTAAACCCCTAGTTACCCCGTTGTGCATGTGGGGTCCTATGTGCGACGTAATCACTCGTGCACTATTTCATCTCAACCAGTTCAGGGGTTAGGGAGCTACAGTAACCCCAAATTCCCTATTTCCTATACTTAGTGGTCATGACTCTTACAACAGTTAGCACTACCGTGCTATACTGTGATAGTCCAGGCACTGTAGGTGTTGCTGCAGTTGTGTCATCCATGATTTTTGTTTTTTTTTATCACAGGCAGCGCATTAGCGCTGGACTGTTGTAAGGTCCATGCTAAAATCAATAGGAAAATCGAAAATTCGACCCCCTGTAAAATCGTAACTGATGAAGATTTCAATTTGAAACTTGGCACACGTGATTACGTCGCGGACATCACCCACCGTGCAACTTCAGGGTCGAATCGGCCCAGCGGGGGCTTCCCCCAAATAGGAGAAATAACACACCCGGTGTGACTTTTTAAGCGCCTCACTTTACTTTAGTAAAAGAGGCGCTTATTGAGATAGGCTGTGTCGTGACGTCGTTGGTCGTTGGTTGGTTGGTTGGTTGTTTTGTTGGTTGTCACGCACGTGCAATGTGGCCAAACGGTGCATCCTAGGCCTATAGTTACTATGGAACACTAATAGAAAACCCTACCCCAGGAATTCAATGGTACAAATTTCGACCCCCTGGGGTGACCCCCAACCGGGGAATGGGCCCCCCGTGACACGCTTTTTGTCAAATTACTTTGACCTCTTGTTTGTTATACTGTTTTTTTTCTCGGTCACACGCCAAGGTCGAACCGTCGCACTGATTCTTACACTGAATGGCTCAAATGTTTCCGCCCAAGGAAGTGCCTTTTGGGGGTCAGGACGATGGGTGACGTCATATGGGGAAAATATTTCCCAAAAACTCCCCCAAAAAGGGCGTGAATAGGCAGCTTTAAGCCAAAACGCCAAAATTTTTACATCGCAATATCTCCGGAACTATTAATCCGACAAACTAGCGATTTGCGGTCGGAATTCAGACCACAAAAGGCACTTCGTGGGTGGTCCGCCATTACCCCAAAGCAAATACTACATGGCTGACGGCCGCCATCTTGAAAATTGATATGACGTCATATTTCAGCGGTGGATGTTCCGATTTGGACGAAATTCGGCAGCCAGATGCAGAATGACATGCCAATTACGGCGAAATGGTCGAGATCGAAACCGGAAGTAGAATTCCAATATGGCGGACGTTTGTATTTCGAAACTGGAAGTAGTTATATCTCAGCCGCCAATTGAGATATCTCGACAAAATTTGGTTTGCTGATAGACTTTGACCTTCTGAAGGCAGTGACATCAACAAATACGCAACCGGAAGTAGTATTTAGTGGTCGCGGCCGCCATCTTGAGAAATGGATATGACGTCATATTTCCGCAGTGGTTGCTCCGATTTGGACGAAATTCGGTGGCATGATGCAGAATGACATGCAGATTACGGCGAACTAGTCAATATTGAAATCAGAAGTAGAATTTCAGTATGGCGGACGTTTGTGTTTCGAAACCGGAAGTAGTTATATCTCAGTTGCGATTTAAAATATCTCCACAAAATTCGGTAGCCTGATGCAACATAATTTGCAGATTTTGGGCAAATGGTTGAAATCGAAACCGAAAGTACATTTCCAATATGGCGGACGTTTGTTTTTTAAAAATGGAAGTAGTTATATCTCAGCCGTTAATTGAGATATGTCGACGAAATTTGGTTTGCTGACAGACTTTGACCTTCTGAAGACAGTGACATCAACAAGTACGAAACCGGAACTGGTATTTTGTGGTCGTGGCCGCCATCTTGAAAAATGGAAATGACGTCATATTTCTGCAGTGGGTGCTCCGATTTGGACGAAATTTGGTAGTGTGATGCAGAATGACATGCAAATTACGGGAAGTTGTCGAGATCAAAACCACAAGTAGAATTCCAATATGGCAGACGTTTGTTATTTGAAACCGGAAGTAGTTAAATCTCAGCCATAAATTGAGATATGTTGACGAAGTTTGGTTTGCTTATAGACTTTTTACCATCTGAAGGCAGCGATATCAACAACTGCGAAGCCGGAAATAGTATTTAGCATCTGCGGCAGCCGTCTTGATAAAGCGATATGACGTTATATTTCCTCAGTGGCTGCTTCGATTTGGACGAAATTCGGCAGGCTGATACAGAATAAAATACAGATTATGGAAAAATGGTAGAGATCAGAATTGGAAGTAGAATTCCAATATGGTGGACATTTGTTTTTCCAAACCAGAAGTCGTTATATCTCAGCCATAAATTGATATAATGTTGGCCATTGATGTCGACAAATATGGTTTGTTAATAGATTTTGACCTTCTGAAGGCAAAGACATCAACAAATACGAGACTGGAAGTAGTATTGAGCGACAACGGTTGCCATCTCGAAAAATCAACATGACGTCATATTTCTGCAGTAGCTGTAGACCCAGAATGACATGACAATAATGGCGATGAGGTCAAAATTGAAACTGAATAATCTTACGGACTGAAAGCAAGAAATTTCTCATTGGACGTACGGGCGTGTAAATCCCGGATGTTATTTCTATGTAAGAGGCTGCATTTTGGCCGGTGTTGAACAACTGTATACCGTTAATTTACTAACTGTTGTACCTGCACACTATACGCACAGCTAGCCAGACGAATTTACTGCCTTGGCGTAGATATAGCCGACAGCATTTAGCTAAAACTATTAACTATTAACTATACATGTCAAGTAAATTTAGTAGAAAAACTGCAAACATAAATGTAAAAAAACTGTTGTTTTATAACAGTGTGTAAGGCCCATAGCAAAGTGACGCATACAAAACAGCAAAAATATTTTAATCACCTAAAGGGCCGTGGATATAATGAGAACTATATCCACAACCCTTTAGTTGATAAAAATATTTTTGCTGTTTTGTATGTGTCACTTTGTCACCTTACACATTGTTATAAAACAACAGTTTTTTTACGTTTATTGATGTATGTGCTGTAATGTTTGTTTTGCACAGTTGATATTCCAGATATTTGTAAAGGGTAAATTATCTGCCCAATTGCTGTCTGCATTTACATGATTTATGACAAAGTCAGATGAGTTTGGCTGGTGGTGGTTGTCCATTGTTGTACCCCTGTAGGGGTAACATCAGTCTGAATGCTATGGCCATGTCAAAGATTTCCTCTGCTGTAACAAATGGACCGTGCAATCAGTTTCATACTGTTAATGGTTCAGCATGTTCACCGCAGTTTATGTGCAAGGAATCTAAGACTGCTGAGGTGAAAGAAACTAGCTCATTGTCTTTTATTGCAAAACCATATTCCAATGGCACATTGGTTGCTGCTGGTAGTTCATTACAAAACCCAGCTGTGGTTCTTTATCCACGTGAGAAAATTTGTGTACATTGGCATGAAGCAGTACCGAAGCGGGAACCAGTTGGTCTGTGGAATGCAGGCAATTCATGTTTTCTCAACTCTGTCTTGCAGTGCTTAACGTATACTCCTCCATTGGCTAACTACTTCATGTTTGAGGGACACAAACGTGAGTACGTTTTTGTACATTACACATTTTGTAGCTACTGAATGATACAGATAGTGTTTGAGTGTGGCTATTGCACGGAATTTATGATTACACTATTCTTATCGCATAATAAGTAACCATTACTATCCTACCATACTAGCTGTAACTAGCAACTATGAACTATCAACATAGTGATACTGTTTACATAATTTTACAGTTAATATTTGTAACTTCTAAATAATTTTGTCTGTTATGTACTTTCAAGCACAGACTCAGTTGAATATTGCTGTCAATTATGTGAAAATACATAACAATACAGGTAACTCAGCTTCTTCTTCATGTCTTCTGTGGAATTATGTAGTGCACTACTTTTTTCTGTTGTGCACAACTGACGTCCCTAACATTGTTCAACACCTCGTAATGATGAGCCATGTGCCAACGACACATGCGTCTATGTTCATGAAGACACTAGTTAGTTTGCGTGCTGCTGTGTTAGCAATCGTTACAGCATATCTTGCTCAAATCGTCTTAAGTTAAACATAGATAAGACTCAGTTTGTCTGGCTATGCACTGAGCAACAGTTAACTGTGGTGAGTAACCGAATGGTCGCGGTGACTGGTGTCAGCATTCAGTTGTCCAACAAAGTCATCTGTCTTGCCATTCTGATTGACTTTTGCAGACTACGTGAAGAAGCTGGCTACAACAACTGCATGTTGTACGCTGCACACTGTTCATTGACGCTGCAAAGACGCTCGTTCATGCCTTGATATCTAGCCATGTTGACTATCACAACTGTGTACTCTACAGCACGTGTGCAGCTCATTTGTGTCCGCTCCAGTCATTGCTGAATGGAGCAGCGCAACTCATCCTCGGAAAACGAAAGTACGTCCACATCACAAACACCATGCATCACGACCTCCACTGGCTGCCGGTACAACAACATATCCAGTAGCCTTAAAGCTGTGTACGCTAGTGAGGAAGTGCTTTTGTTGTGCGGCACCGTCGTACTTGGCAGACGTGCGCATTCCCGTGTCGTCTACAGCCAGTTGTCATCTCCGCTCAGCTGCTCATCACAATCTGACTATTCTGCACGGTCGTTTGGCGTGATACAGATCACACAGCTTCCACACTTCCGGCTCTTCGATCTGGAACTTGCTGTCACTAGCTATCCATGACTCGACCCTGACATTCACTGGTTTCTGTAGCAGACTAAAAATTGAACTGTATAACCAGTGGACAGATATTTTATGTATTTGAAGTGGATTTGTACTTGTGTTGTGCAGGAGATATTCTGTGTCCTGAACAGTGCATTATGTGTAATATGCAGCGACATATAGTGACGAGTTTCACAACCACCAGTAGGACACTGAAACCATTCGCAATACTTGACCGTCTGCAAGGTCTGTATGAAGTGTGGCATGCTGTAATTGACAGATGCTGCGCGGCTACAGGCTTCTGGATGCTACTCTAGGTGTCCAAGTCTATGTGGTGTTATGTGTTGTGATCACAGTTAGAATGTCAGTGACTTTCTTCTAGGGATGTTAACGGGTATCCAGGTCCCGAATTTGCTACCCGATCCCGGGTAGTTAAATACCCAAAATACTACCCTAATACTCAATCCAGTGAGTTACGGATAGTGAAGGTCAAACTATAGATCAAAATAAATACGTCACGTTGTTGTGACTGTGCGACGTGCATAGTCATATCATACTCACTTAACGTAACATGTCTCCCCAATTAGGACAGTTCTGTAACTTACGGCGATTAGTTGAACCACTCAACTGGAAATACTCCAGAAGTTATTAATACTTAATAGTACGTTTTATCTATTACAATATTTTTTGAAATTGATAAGGAATACTATATATATACAGCAGTACCAAGTTAACAACAAAATATCAGTTTTTATGTGGCTGGCTATCCACATAGCTTTGCTTGGCAGTTTGTGTTAAAATTTTGGAAAGAAATTCCATGCATTTCTAGGTGATCATGCAAGTAAAATCGAGTATCCAGTATCTTGCTTTATTTCGAAAACGATACTAGATATGACCATAGTTACAATGAAAGATGCATAGGAACTTGTTTGCGGTCTGTTGAATGATGCCATTTCCAATGACCTGGAGTGATTCCTAACTTAAACAAGAAGCTCAGCTATCGCTGACAAACCACGTGATGCTGGTTTGTAAAGTTGTTGAGATATGGCAGGACTTTTTGTCAGAATACGTAGACAAGAAGTTCACGTACATATGCTGCAGACGGTTAATTAGAGATGAAATTGTGTAATTTACAACAGTTAATAAATGTATAAAAAACTGTCGTTTGTACACGAGTTAACGGCGCATCACACATCGAAAACTGCAAAAATTACAAAAAGGTGATTACCCACCAGCACATCGCCTAAGTGTCAATGTGCTGATGAGTAATAGCACC